>Ga0209273_10000075_pt1 | contig 211258 bp, 234 predicted proteins | sample tdAd471_FD_187126 | JGI IMG/M metagenome (GOLD analysis project Ga0209273, IMG submission 187126) | Marine sediment microbial communities from the Atlantic coast under amendment with organic carbon and nitrate - tdAd47.1 (SPAdes)... | ecosystem: Environmental > Aquatic > Marine > Coastal >... | reverse complement strand
GCGCTCGCGGCGCTCGCCGGTCGTCTTGTCCTTCCAGTTTTCGGAGGTGGCGACGGAAAGATGGACAATCGCCGTGCCATCCTGGGTGTTGCGGACTTCCGGGTCGCGGCCCAGATTGCCGATAAGAGTGACCTTGTTAACCGATCCAGACATATCTATCTCCTGTTTTGCTCATTGTTTGTTTTCCTTCCTATGGCGTGACTGAAAGCGCGCCAAGGCGGTTAATCCCGCGCTTGGATAGGGAGTCATATGCGACCATGGAGACCTTCTTCAAATTCTCCATTTCAGGTTCAGCCATGATTTGCTGGATTTCCTTCTCGTTGTTTGCCGCGTCGATGCGCTTTCCGGCGTCCGCCGCGTATTCCCGCATTTCCGGGCTTGCGCTTGACGGCGGGCGCTTCGTTTGCGGGAGATTTGCCGGGTCGTGCTCGTCTGCATCCTCCCCCTTTTCGCCAGTGGCCACCATAAACAGCGACCTCATATATTGTTTTAGGGAATAGGATTGGGCCGCACCAAATGCCTGCGCACCCATGCTGGCATCTACAATGATCGAGCGGACGTCTTTTTGAGGGCAAACCTCCCCGCTCGCATGGGCCAAGGTGTAGCTATAGCGGATAAGAAGCCATCGCTTCCCGGCCTGCCCCTCTTTGGGTGGCGGGGTTTCTATAACCTGGAAATCCTCTTCGTTTTGTCGAATAATCAGCCCGTTATCGGCACAAAGCGGACGCAACGCCTCCAAAAAGCTATCAATACCGGCAAAGGAGTATTTCCCGAATTGGTTTTTCTGCGTTTTTTCCAGCTTTGGCACCGATGCCATTACGGCAGAAATAGCCGCAGATACCTTCGGCGGCATTGCCGTTTTTGTATCTTCCATTATTTAACCTCCGTTATTCTTAAAGAGTTGTTTTTTGCTCGCTTTATTTGAACCCCAGCACCAAAGGCACGCCCGAAATGCGGCGCCATCAAATCCTTTAAGGCCGATTCCGCGCTCTTGAACTTCTTGGCCGCGTCCTTGTTTTCAAGCCAGTCGGCAGCGCCCGCTCCCCAAATATTATCCCCGGCCATGTCCACCTCGATAAGTTTTTCGGGAGTCTTTGGCGGCGCAACGCTTTCTTGGTTTGTGGGGGGCGTGTCGTTTTCAACATGGCTCCAAAAACGGGCCTCTTCGTCCAAAACGCTCTGCATATAGAAATGGTCTATCTCAACCTCGAAAAATTCCCACTTCATCGTACCAATCAAAACAGAAAGCACGGCCCAATCGACATTGCAGATATAGGCGTTGTGATGAAGCTGCGGCATATACCGCTGCACAACATTCTCGATATCCCCGAACGGGTTGACATGCTTTGCCTCGAATATCGCGGGCTTCCCGCCTTCCGTTTTCGTCATGCCGTCAAGGGTGCATGACATGATTGGCACATTCTTGGAAACGGCCTCCATCCCCTCGCTTGTTACGTCTCGGCCCGTTTGTTTTTCATACCAATAGCGGTTAAATTCCTCGGTGTAAGACCCAAGCATCACGGGCAGAACGTCGGAAAGGTCATCCCCCGGCCTGCGGCCCGTCTTTTCTTCCCAAAGCGGAAACCAGTCGCCAGCCATTATACGGTTTGCATCGGACCCCCCAATGGTGCCCCCGCGCTTGGCAATCTGTTCTTTTGTCAGGCCAACATCTAACGACCGCATACGAATATTCTCCAAAGTAGGAACCGGATTCCGCGTCGGCGGATGCGTCTTAACCATAGTGGCGTCATTTTATACTCCATCTTTCTTAAAACCAGCCGCCCATTCACACCGCTCAAGCAACCAGTCTTTGTTATCACGCCAGAACTTGAGCGCTTCCTTTCCGTCCATTTCCGCAATACGCCGGTCATCAAAAGAACGCCAGTCGCCGTGCAAATGTTTTTCGCAGCCGATCCTCATGTATTCCGGCGTGATAAGGATGGGCCACCGCAGGCCATTTATTTGGAGGATGCCTTTCTTGCCTAGGTCCACCACGGCGAGATTCACACGAGTGAGATTCGCACCGGAGAGATTCGCACGGACGAGATTCGCACCGGAGAGATTCGCACCGGCGAGGTCCGCATCGACGAGGAGCGCACCAGAGAGGTCCACCCCGGCGAGGTCCGCACAGGATAGATTCGCACGGACGAGATTCGCACCGGAGAGATTCGCACGGACGAGGTCCGCATAGACGAGGTACGCACGGGCTAGGTCCGCACCAGAGAGGTCCACCCCGGCGAGGTCCGCACATGCGAGGTTTGTATTTTCGGCGGCAGCAATTTTCACCGCCGCACCGAGTTGAACAGAGTACGCCGCGCTTTCATAACTGGCATCCAATTCAACCTCGGTAATTGGATTTCCGGTAAAGCGGTTTTTAATTGGGAATTTCATCGGATTGCCTCAATAAAGTAGAGCCCAAACATAAAAGCGGTTAATAGGATCGCGGCTAGATATAGCGCGCAGGAAAGCACCTGTTTCATAGCGTCGCCTCCACGATCCGGCTGCAATAACCGATGTTGAAAAGCGTAAACCCCACCATAAGCGTCCAGATGATGAACACCCCGAATCTTGTTGGATAGGTCATGCTTCACCTATCAGGTCGATCAGTTTGTCGGCCATCAATTCATATGATGCGCTCCACGCCGCGCTCTTGGCCGCGCTCGCCGCGCTCTCTGCCGCGCTCGCCGCGCTCCACGCCGCGCTCTTGGCCGCGCTCGCCGCGCTCACTTCCGCTCTCCCCGCCACGCCTCTCGCCGCGTTCTCTGCGCTCCACGCCTCCAGCGCTGCCGCACGCATCATATACTCATCAACAGGTTTGCCCTCTGTAAGCGGGACTAGCGCATCGGCACATTGTTTCACAGCGTCCTTCACAAGAGGATGGTTGATCCCTGGATTTACTGTCACATCTGTAAGTAGCCAATGCTGAAATTTCCAACCCACTCTCGATAGATCGGCTCCCGGTTCGATAGCACCCATTACCTTAAGAGGAAACGCTCTCGCCTTAATGTTTGGTAGTCCCTCAAAAACAGCGTCTATTAAGATATACAGCATCAAAGGCCCACCACATTTTTCAGCGCAAGCTTCGTGAGGATTCTCTTCGGTTTCGGCAATGCAGCCAACCGCACAGCCCTTTCCATTTGTCCAATAGACACCTTGGACAATCTCGTCGGCGTCGTGATGGGCTTGGAGCTGCGCCATGATGTTGGCCTTGATTTTTGGGTCGTTATGATAGGCAAGCAGCGTGGTCATCGTTTGACCCTCCATATAATCCGGGCGCGGCCTTCCGGCCCGCTCCTACGGTTGCCGCTATCCTCGACCAACATCTTGATGACAAGGGGTTTTAGACGCGGGGAAATGGAAACGAGGGACCGCCCCAGATATTTAGCAATCTCGTTTGTTGTAAGGCCGAACTCCGCTGCTTCCAGCACGGCCAGCACTTCGGCCTCGCGCTTGGTGACGTTGACATAATCCGCAGCTTGGTGCGAAGTAACCGGATCGGTGTTTCTGGCTAGTGCGGTCATATTACACCCCCGTTGATCGAAAATTCGTCATGGCGCGCTCAACGTCATCACCATCAAAACCAAGCGCATCGTCGCGACCCGCCTTCATCTGACTAAAGGCCGTCTCGATATACTCCGAGCGAAGGCCGTCCGCCTGTTCGAAGAAATATTCGATTTGTTCCTGCGCTTCCAAGCAGTCCGTTGAAAACTGTTTAAACTCCGCAATGGCGCGAACATACTGTTCCTCGATGCGCCTTAAAATTACGATTTGTTCATCCACTTCTGCGGCCCACCGCTGGGCCTCGACCTCGTTTTCAAATTCCTGTTCCATAACGTCATCCCCTCATTGATTGTTTTGCCATGTTCCACGATGTGGGAATAGATGTCAATATAAATGTTGATAGGCGGGGGAGATATTTTTTCTTGACAGGCAATCCCCGCCTATGCAACCCTCAAAATCATGGAACATGCACTACGTAGATACCGCGCCAAGCGCGGGCTTAGCCTGGAAGCTCTTGGCAAAGAAGCGGGCGCTTCCAGGTCCACCCTTTCCCGCATTGAAACCGGCGAGAAAGACCCATCCGTCGCCTTGATCCGCAGGCTTTGCAAAGCCACAAAAGGCAAGGTCAAGCCAAACGATTTCTTCAAGCAGACATGATACCGAGTTGCCATACTTCCCCTCCTACCCCGCCAGCCGAAAGGTTGGCGGGGGCTTTTTATGGTGGGGCAAAGGAGATAGGATTATGAGCGAGAACGTTTCCTACTTTGTTGTGGAGAAATCAAGCAGCTCTTTCTGGGCGCAATGCGATACTTTCGACGAAGCCCGGCGCGAAGCGGAGTCGCTTGCCACGCACGACCCAACGTCCCGCTTTGATGTTCTTAGGAGCGTGGGACATGCCACCACGAAGCATGTTGTATGGGTTGACCACGATTAAGGGCGGGCCTGATATGAATATTAAGCGCGACAAACGCGACGCCGTATTCAGCCAATTAACCCGCGAGGGCGCGGGGTGGACGTGCGACCGATGCGGGAAATACCACCCAGAGGGCTTTCGCCAGTCCCTTCATTGCTCGCATATCTATTCGAGACGCAACCGGATGACGCGCTGGATGCCTCTGAACGCGGCGGCGCATTGCTTTGCGTGTCATAACTTTTTGGGCGAAAACCCGCTAATTTTTGCGGAATGGGCCAAGGGGCATCTTGGCAAGAAAAATTACGAAAAGCTGGGCCGTCTCGTACGGACCAGGGCCAAGCTTTCCAAACCCGATTTGGAAGAGATTCACACAGATTTGAAGCGCGAATATGACCGCATGATGGCCCTTCGCATGGACGGGGTAGAGGGCCGGATCGCGTTTGACGTGCCGGGCCCGATCAAGCGGTTGATGGGGGCGGCATGACAGACAACCAATGGACGGAGGGAAGGGAAATGAAAGCAATCTCAATCCGGCAACCCTATGCCTATGCAATTACGCGTGGTTTTAAGCTTGTCGAAAACCGATCATGGCCGACGCATTTCCGTGGCCCGGTGTTGATCCATGCGGGCAAGAAAGAAGAGTCCGATGATGTCGAATCCGTAATCCGTTCAATAGCATCTTCCGCCAACATGCCGGATCGCGAAATAGCAGCCACCTACACTAAGTGCCGTCGGCTCGGTGGCATCGTTGGTGCTGCGCGCATTGTCAATTGCGTGACAGAAAGCGATGACCCTTGGTTTTATGGGCCGTATGGGTTTGTGCTGGACAGTCCGGTGCCAACAATCGACTTCGTCCCTTGCAAGGGAGCGCTGGGGTTTTTCGAAGTGCCTGCGGCAGTCATTTCCAAGGTCGTTCTGCCGCCGGATGCCCGCCATCTGCTGATGGGGGCGGCATGAATGCGCGTCTATTACAACGAATTCGATCCTCACGCGGCGGCGGATTGATCACGACGCGGGCATGTTTGGAGAAGTTGTATGACCGATCTCGCCGAACGCCAGCCGCCGAAGAATTTGGAGGTCGAACAGGCCCTGTTGGGTGCCGTGCTTCTGGAGAACGCGGCCTATGACAAAATTGCCGGGATCGTCTCGGCCGGGGATTTTTACTCGCCGGCGCATGCCCGGATTTTCACCCAGATCGAGAAAGTGCTGAAAGCGAACGGCGCGGCCGATCCGATTCTGCTGAAAACCTGCTTCGAGCAGGACGGGTCGCTGGAACAGATCGGCGGCACGGTGGACCATCTGCGAATGGAGCTGCGCCGTATCAAACGCAGCCATGGGCTTGGCCTGGTCGTCGTTGATTATCTACAGCTTTTCGGATCGGAGCGATATGCGAGCAAGTGTGTGATTTGGTGGTGGTTTACACAGACCGGGGAATTTCCCAAGGCATGAAAGCCGGTATCAAGGCGGCGAAAGACGCGGGCAAGACGGTTGAATTGCGGCAGCTTTACCGCCAAAGTGCGGACTAATTTATACTCGGAGCCGGTATGACCCATAGGCGCAAAGAGGTAATTGGTGATTGTACGCTCTATCTTGGGGATTGTCTGTCTGTTCTCCAGGATACCCCGGCGGAAAGCGCCGAAATGTTTTGGACGGACCCCCCATATGGACACGGAAACCACGACGGCGATTTGAACGCTCACCTCAACGCTGCGCGCGGCATTGTGGATAAGCCGATTGCCAACGACGACCAAGATTCATTTCGCGCGGTGCTGGATGGGATGCTATTGCAGGCGGCCAGAATCTTGCGGCGTGATAGCTGCTGCTGCTGCTGCTGCGGCGGGGGGCCGAGGCCAACATTTGCTTGGGTCGCCGACCGCATGGATAGCGCTGGCCTAGCCTTTTTCCATTCGGTGATTTGGGACAAAAAAATCCAGGGTTGGGGTGGCGGTATAGACGTCAGCATGAGATGATTATGGTTGCCCACCGCGACGGAGGGAAGCTGCTTTGGCACGACAACAACATGGCTGCCAGAAATATCTTTTCTATGATGCCCCCGCGTGAACGCCTGCACCCGAACGAGAAGCCGGTAGCCTTGTGTGAGCATTTTATTATGCTGCACAGCTCGCCGGGGCACACAATCATAGACCCGTTCATGGGCAGCGGCACAACGGGGGTTGCGTGCGCGAAGATGGGCAGGAAGTTTATCGGAATTGAATTGGAGCCAAAATATTTCGATATTGCCTGCAAGCGTATATATGACGCCTACAAGCAGGGGGATTTGTTTGTGCCCCAAGGCGGGGATGCTGTTGGAAACCAAGAAGATTTTGACTTAGACGGAGGGGTGTCGTGAAAATACGATCAATTCAAGAGGCCGTCTGCCGCAGCTTCGGCATTTCAATGATGGAATTGTTATCCGAGCGCCGCCAAAGGCGCTGCGCCAGACCCAGGCAGGCCGCCTATTTGCTTTGCCGCGATTTAACGCCACAATCCTACCCGGTAATTGGCAGAGAGTTTGGCGGACGCGATCATACGACCGTCATGGCTGGAATAAGCCGCGCGGAGATTTTGATAGAAAAAGACAGGGAATTTAGATATTTGACGGAAGCGGCGCGCCTTCGGCTTCGGCAAACGCCCCCGCCTCTGAACGATTTTTCGCAGCCATCATATATAACGGTATGCTGGTCAGCTTGCAACTCAGATATTCTTGGGGGGTGGATGCAATGAGCAACGTGTGGTTTAAGTGCTTCCCAAGCGATTTTCTAAACGGTGTGTCTGAATTAGGACCACACGAGATAGCAGTTTATACGGTTGTGCTAATGCGCATGTATGACGAGGGCGGACCAATCCCAGATGATCCCGTTCGGATATCAAGGCGATGCAATATGCGTTTGACGGCGTGTAAAAAGGCCATCGACCAGCTTGTCTCAGACAACAAATTGACCCGTGAGGACGGTATGTTGGTGAATAAAAAAGCCAAAAAAGTGATCGAAACTCAGCACGAACTCAACACAAAGCAAGCATCTAACGCGCGTAGTAGGTGGCAGAAAGATGATAAAAAGTCTAATAAAAACAACGTCACGAATATGCCGCCGCATGAAACAGGCACTACCAAAAACATGCCTACTAGAAACCAGATACCAGATACTAGAAAGAAAGAAAAAAATACAAAAAAGAAAACCCCAAGTTTGGAGGAAGAATTTGAAATTTGGTATTCGGCTTACCCGACCCATGTCGGCAGGGGGCAGGCTTTGCGGGCCTACCGAACCGCCCGAACGAAGGCCAGCGGCGAGGTTTTGCTGGCTGGCGTCCAAAAATACCGCGAAAACAAACCGAGCTACGCCGCTTGGGCGCAGCCTGCAACGTGGCTTAACGGCGAGCGATGGCTTGACGATCCCGACCCTGACGCCCCAAAAGCGAAGGAATTCCCCCCCGATTGGAAACCGAAAATCCTTATTTCCGAATGGGTTGGCGAGAGGGACGCGGCGTCTTGGACGGCGGTCATGGAGGATTTGGCCACCAAAATCGGGCCGGGGGAATTTGAATCGTGGCTTGGGAAATTGATGCTTTTGTCGGTTGCTGGCGACGATGTGGCAAAGACATTCCACGCCACAGCGCCAACCGCGTTCATTCGCGATACCGCGCAGCAACGTTACACGAAAACGCTTCAGGATATGCTTATGGAAAAAGCAGGGGCGCCATCTTGGTTTGAAATAGCCGTTAAACGGGCAGAGAAGGCCATGGGGTGCCCGACTCTGAAAAAAACGGGTGGTGGTAGCCCCAAAACAAACAATGGCACCACATCGGCCCCGCAGGCGGATTTAGCGAGGTCAGGCCAATGAACCGAGAGGCAACCCCCGAAACCATCCGAAAATTGCGCCGGGACGAGCTGGTTTTTCTGTTCCAACGCGGCCACTTGGAGCGAATCCACCTTGAAGCGGCCAAGGAAATCGAGGAAATCTTCCACGCGGTTAGTAGCGCGGTATTTCGGGCCGGGATGAAGTACGAGCCCCGTGACTACGATGCCCCAAAGCGGTATTCAGGTAGTTTCCCGACAGAATCCCTCTGCCCGTCCGAGCGGCGGATTTACCGGCATAATTACCTGCCTTGGGCGAATGAAATGCGAGGGCTTCTCCCCGCCAAACGGCAGGTTACGCGCCTGCAACTGGTTATAGATGTTGTGGTGGATAATCGGTGCGTTTCGCACATTGAGAGATTATACGGCCTTCCGAGGGGGAAAAAGGCAGTTACGCGCCATTTAAAGGACGCCCTTGGCCGATATGCGGAGATAGCAGGGATCGAGCCGCAGCATCTTGTTGATGCCCGCGCCCCAAAACCGGGCAGGCCGACGAATTACAAGGCCAGAATTTCAAACTGAGACACTACCAAGATTTTGCTTGTTTGGCGAGTCGTTTGAAGGTATTCTCCTAAATGAAGAAGGGCGGCCAGGTTTCCTTGACCACCCCGTAACTAGAAGCCTAGCTTACTTTCCTTTGGGTTTCGGCTTTGGCTTCGTCTTAATGGTCTCAACGACGGTCGTATTGGGCCGTCGTTGTGCTTCCTTAACCGGGATAAATTCCCCGGTCTTGGCGTCTCGACCGAACGCCATGGGGCACTACCGAAAAAGATATTGTTGACACCCCGGCGCAAAGTTAGGTATAAAATCCCTAGGATGGTTAATTGCGCGCCGAGGCCAGACGCTGGCCTCAAAAAAGGTGGTGGCGCCCGCCAGTTACCGAAAAGCCCAATAATATACCTGACTGAACAAAGATGAGCAGAAAGCACAAGCAACCAGTTGATGGGATTGAAGTCACGCCGGAGATGGTGGACGCTGGCTTTCATGCGTTTGCAAAATACGATCTTGAGGATTTAGCAGTAAGCAATCCCGACCCGATGATTGAGGATGTTATTCGCGCCGCGCTGCAAGCTGCGCGGCGATTTCCTGCTTGAGCCCATGAACTAGGGTTTGAAATATCTGTCATGGAAAAAGTTACCGTTGATTTATTCCCAGAATTATTTGCGCTTTGCAGCGATAGCGTCGAGGCGCAAACACTCCTGCGCCAATCTCTCGATGACGGCGGCATTTTGGCCGCTTTCGAGATTGATAGACAGGCCACAAGCGCCACAGGGCATCTGGTTGTGTACGGCGAGCCAAGCGACCGTTTGAGGCGTGTTATGGCCGCAATGCGGGCAATTAATGGCAAAAGAGATAGTTTTGGACGCTCTCACTGCTCATCTCCTGAAGCCAAAGAATAGGCTAGGTTGGCCGTTCAGTCGGTGAAGATTAAGAACGCGCTGTTACTCCTCTGTGTAGAAGTCAGGGTCGGCGCCTGGAACGTCCCAACCAAAGGCGGACCCTATTTCCATGGCTTTTTACTACTCGTCTTTCTGCATCTCAAGATACAGGCTGATGGCCTCCTCTCCTGCCTCGCGAAGAACTTTGTTTTCAGCGGCTTCAAGCGCTGCGCCGTGTAGGCGGCCAAGGAAAGGCCAGTTAACACATTGGCCGGATGCTTCTGCGAGGACGTTATCCTCGTAAGTCACTGTTAGCATCGAACCGAGTTCGTCCGTTTCAACGGTGACATCTCCGCCTAAGTGCTTGAAACAGTGTGTGTAGGTTTTCATAGTCTTTACTCCTCGGTTACTTTTGGTCATTCTTCACCCCGTGCCTTGGCAAGTGCGCTTCTTGCATGATCCATTGCTCGTTCCCAAGATTCTTGATGGTGGATAAGCGGCGGCCCGTTTTGTTCAGCAAGCAGGTCTATTAATGCTTCGTACAAATCCGGCGCGGCTGTGATTAGATGGGCGTTGGCTTTTTCTGTCTTTAAGTCGCGATTGGAATGTTGATTGCGAGCAACATCCCAAGAACCAGACAGTACGGTGAACCAAGGATCGCCGACTCCTTCATTTTTTACAAAAGACCAAGGCCCCGGCGTGAATTTCGTTTCCATGATTAGCTCCTTTCTAAGTTAGTGCCGGTCCCTCCGCGTCCCTGGGATACCGGCGAGGGGCCTAAAGGAGTGCTTCCCTGCGCGGCCTCACTAACTGGTTAATTGCCCTTAAGGGTATCAATACCAAAAAGAAAGGCATGCATTTTATCTGCAAGCTCACGTTTTGGGCTGGTTTCGAAGATAACATTTACTCCGCCGCCTTCATTGTGCATTTGTTGGAGGCTTACTCCGCCATACTGGAAGCCGAGATGGTAATTTCCAATATTGGCCTTTGGGCCGCTCGGCGTTTTGGTATAAGGTGTAGCTGGCTGGTTGGTGGCTTTGTTAATCCTGTCCACGATGGCCTCTAGCTGTTTCTCGGTTACTCTTTGGGTCATTGTCCTTGGTCCTTTCTAGGTTGGTTTAGGACTCACTAGAGCGCAGCTACTTGCTACGCTCCGGCGAAGGCTAGATTTTGACGTCAACTAGTGTGCCTCTTGGGGTAGCAATCCACCTCGGGGTTGGGTTGCGTTCCCATGACCAGCGCTCAACCTCACCCAACTGGCTCCATGATTTGCGTTGCTGGCTATCATGGTAGGTTGGCACAACCTTTAATTCGGCTTCGTAGGCAACTTGCCCGGGTGTTTTCTTCATGGCTTAGTCCTTTCTAGGTTGGTGGCGCCCGTAGTATCAGAATGGTGTCCCACTAATACAGGCTGCCCTGCGGGTATCCCGGCAATGGATTCGGTTGCCATGTCGTATCGGCTATTGGATTCTTCGCGGGCCTTTTCGGCTCTGGCTAGATACCGCTCGCGGCGGCGTTCCTGTTTTTTCTCATACTCGTTCATGACTAATCTCCTTTAAATTCGATAACTGGATAGTAACAGCGCTCCCACCTAATGCAACAGGTGCATATTCCTAATTATCCGCAGGATTCTGCAGCGGCAATCTACAGTAGAAAGTGGTAGAATGGCTAGAGCCAAGGGTTGTAAAAAAACGGGCGGCCGCAAGAAGGGCACGCCCAACAAAACGACCGCGTTATTGAAGGACGCGATCCTTGAGGCGGCGCAACGGGCTGGCAGCAAGGCCGGGATCGTGGGGTATTTGGAAGTGCAAGCGCGATTGAACCCGCCGGCCTTCATGACGCTGCTGGGCAAGGTTCTGCCGCTGCAAATATCCAATGGCGACGACGCATTGAAAATCAGCGTAGTTGAGAGGAAAATTGTCCGGGCGCCGAGTACAGATCGAGACGGCTGAGGTATTCGAGCCGCTTCTTAAACCGTCTAGGTACAAGGGCGCCTATGGTGGCCGTGGCTCGGGGAAGTCGCACTTCTTTGCGGGGCTAGACGTAGAGCGGTGTATTCTGCGGTCGGGCACGAATATCGCTTGCGTCCGCGAGGTTCAAAAGACCCTGCGGGATTCGGTTAAGAAGTTGATCGAGGCCAAGATCGTCTCTTTGGGCGCATTAAACCAATTCGAGATACAGTCGGACCGCATCCGAACGCCAGGCGGCGGGTCGATCATCTTTCAGGGGATGCAGGACCATACGGCGGAGAGCATTAAGTCGCTAGAAGACTTTGATATTGCGCATGTGGAAGAAGCGCAGACGCTTTCGGCTCGATCACTCGAATTGCTTCGCCCTACGATCCGTAAGAAGGATTCCGAGTTATGGTTTGGCTGGAACCCGAGAAACCCATCGGACCCGGTGGACAGGCTGCTACGCGGCGTTACGCCGCCAAAAGACGCCATCGTCGTCCGTGCGAATTATTCTGATAACAACTTCTTTCCAGACGTTCTAAAGCAAGAGCGGGAGCATGACCGGCTGCATAACCCTGACCGATATGCCCATATCTGGCTCGGGGAATACGAGCCGCAGGCAATCGGAGCGATCTGGACCAGGCAGGTATTCCACGAACATAGAGTATCGAAGCCACCGAACCTTGAGCGCATCGTAGTCGCGGTCGACCCGGCGGTTACGGATACGGAAAACTCGGATTACCACGGCGTTGCGGTTTGCGCCATAGGCAAGGACCAGCGGGGCTACGTATTGGAGGACGGCTCCTTGCATGGGCCGCCGCACCAATGGGCGACAAGGGCAATCGCGCTTTATGACAAATACGACGCGGACGCGGTTGTTATAGAGGTTAACCAGGGCGGGGATATGGTCCGCCATACGCTTGAGAGCGTTCGCAGGGGCGTGCGGATCATTGAGGTTCGCGCCACACGCGGAAAGCATGTTCGGGCCGAGCCGATCAGCGCGCTTTACTCGCTTGGCCGGATTAGCCATGTAGGAACGCTTATCGAGATGGAAGATCAATTCTGCAAATTCACGCCAAGCGGCTACGCCGGGTCGGATTCCCCCGATAGGGCCGAGGCGGCGATTTGGGCACTAACGGAACTGTTCCCCCGGCTAACGTCCGAGCCTGCCATGGCGCCGGTTGAACCACGCTGCGCGGAAGGCGCATGGATGGGATGAAAAAAGATAATATTATTAAAGAGGCGCTTGAGCGTTTTGAATCGTCGCAAGAGGGTTCCGAATGGAACCGCGAGGCTTTCTATGAGGACGTGAAATTTGCACGCTTAGCCGAGCAGTGGCCGGACGCCGTGAAAAAGCAGCGAATCCAGGAGGGCCGCCCCGTTCTTGTGATTAACAAGATGCCCGCGCTTATCCGCTCTATCGTGAACGAATCGAGGCAGAATAAGCCAGCTATTAGTGTGGCGCCGGTTGACGGCGGGGCGGACGAGGACACGGCGGAAGTGATCGGCGGGCTTATCCGGTCCATCGAGCGAAACTCGAACGCCAGCCTTGCTTACGATACCGCCATCGACCACGCGGTCACCGGCGGTATGGGGTTCTTTCGTATCTCGACGGACTACGCGCACCCGGACAGCTTTGAAATGGAGGCGCGGATCGACAGGATTCCGAACCCGCTTATGGTCCATTGGGATACGTCCTCGACGGGGTTTGATGCGTCAGATTGGGAATACGCCTTTATTTCCGACATGATCGCGAAGGACGAATTTAAGGCCCGCTACCCGGATGCGGCTTTGGTGCCGTTTGAAGGGGATAGCCGCGAGGATGCTTCGGATCAGTGGATTAACGACGACGACGTTAGGGTTGCGGAATATTTCCTCCGAACGGAGAAAGAGAGAAAGCTGTTTCTGGTTGCAATCCCTAACGGAAACGGCGGCTTTGAAACCAAGGCGATCCGCGAAAAGGATATGCGATCCCACGCCGACAGTGTGCTGGCAGCGGGCGGGGTCGATACGACCGGGGGCAGCGATGACGAAATAATCGCGGCGGCCCTACAGGCCACGGGGGCCGAGGTCCGGGCGGAGCGCGACGCGAAATACTACGAAGTATCCCGCAGGATCATCAGTGGGTCGGAGGTATTGGAAGAGGACGTTTGGCCCGGCTCCACGATCCCTATTTGTCCGGTGTGGGGCGATGAAGTTTTCTTAGACGGACGCAGGCATTTCCGCTCACTTATCCGGGACGCCAAAGACCCGCAACTTATGTTTAATCTGTGGCGGTCCGCGACGACTGAATTGGTGGCAAGCGCGCCAAAGGCCCCATGGGTCGGGCCGCAGGGCTTCGTCCCGAGAGGCCAGGAGGACAAATGGGCGTCGGCGAATACGCGCACACATGCATATCTTGAGTTTAACCCGGACGCTGGCCCGCCGTCGCGCACGGCCTTTGCCGGGCCGCCCGCTGGCGCTCTTCAAGAAGCCCTGAACGCTGCTGACGACATGAAGGCCATCACGGGGATTTACGACAGTTCCGTTGGTGCCCGGTCAAACGAAACGTCCGGCAGGGCCATCCTTGCGAGGGAGCGCCAGGGGGATATCTCGAATTTCCACTTCATCGACAACCTTTCGCGCGCCATCCAATACGCCGGGAAGTGTCTTGTCGAGATAATTCCGTCTGTCTATTCCGAGCGGGAAAGCGTGCGAATCTTAGGCGAGGACAGCAAGGAGAAAGTTGCCAAGCTGACGACCGAAGCCGGGGGCGGAAAGGGCCTATATAATCTTTCCATCGGGAAATACGACGTAACCGTGGACACCGGGCCGTCCTTCGCCACCCAGCGCGTAGAGGCCCGCGAAACCTTAATCGAGATTATGCGGCAGGTTCCTGACGCGGCCCCGGTTCTTGGGGATGTTCTTCTCGACAACATGGACTTCTCAGGTGCGGATAGGATCGCCAAGCGCCTTGAGCAGATGCTGCCGCAGGCCATACGGGACGCCGAAGGTGACGAGGACAACCCCGAAGCGGCGGCCTTGCGGGCGCAAATGAAGGCGCAGCAGCAACAGGTTGAGCAACTAAAACAACAGGCGGCGCAAGAGTTTGAGAAAATCCAAAAAGAGAACGAGGCGCTAAAGGAAGACCGGGACATCGAGTTGCAACGGTTGAGGGCGGAGGTCGGCTTCAAAGATCGAGAGCTTAGGCTTAAAGAAATGGAAGCAGCGACCCCGCCCGACACTGCCAAGGAAGAAGCGAGCATACTGCTTGCAAGAGAGAAGATGGCGTTCGATGCGTCCGAGGGTGACAAGGACCGCGCCGCCGCCCTGGAGCGGGCGCTTATTTCCAAAAACCACTTAAATCAGGAAGAGTAGTCATGGCGAGTTTGTATATATCGGAATACGACGAAACGGCGAGCGTTTCGGGCGGCCAAGCGGTTCAGGTCGGCAAGGAGCCTTCTGTTGCGGACCAGAAAGTTACCTACACGTCATCCACGGCGTCCGCCGCGTTTAACGACAAGACGGTGTTTATCCGTGTCATCGCGGATGCGACGGTTCATCTAAAGTTTGGTGCCAACCCCACGGCTGACGCAACGGATTTGATGCTCCCGGCGAACAAAGAGGAGTACTTCGGAGTCACGCCGGGCCAGAAAGTGGCCGCCTATGATGGGACGACCTAATGTTTGCGCGCCCAGGCGGCATTATGTCCCCAAGCAGCCCATGGCTGCCTAGCGATCTACCGGGCCTGAAATTATGGCTTGCCGGGAATCGCTCGCCGTTTACCTTAAACAGCGGGAATGTCTCGCAATGGAACGATATTTCGGGGGGTTCGAATCACGCGACGCAAGGAACGGCCTCTCTCCAACCGGCCTATGTTTCGTCCGGTATAAATGGGATTCCTGGGGTTCTTTCGGATGAAACGGACGACCTTCTGGAAACAACGGCGGCGTTTAACTCCGATAATATCTTTGCCTCGACCCAGAAAACGATTTTTGTCGTTTACAAATCTGGCGGTAGCGCGGTTTCCAACAAGCGCATTGCGATTGGTCCAACGAGCGGGGATTCGTCGGTTTGGGGACATTTCATTGCCGTCAGCAACGCTATTAACTGGAAGTACCGCACAGCGGTTCCTGCAACGGCTACGCTGGTTGGGCCGACAATGGACACAGATGCGACGTATGTTCTGGCCTTCCGGCACGACAATTCCAGCGTCAAGGGCTATGCGAACAGCCTGACGGCAGCGGCTTCGGCTTCGGACGGCCAAACGTCCGGTGAAACGTCCACGGCTAAATTCAACATCAATTTCAAGACCGGAGGGACGGTTGCAGAGGTCATCGTTTGTAGCGCCCTGACGGACGCGCAGCTTGCACAGACCATGAATTATCTCGCCAATAAATACGGAGTCACCTTGTCTTGACAGTTCTAAACGTAAAAAACTCGCCGTTTAATGCCGCTGGAGACGGTGCCACCGATGATCGTCTTGCCATTCAGGCCGCTTTGGATGCCTGGATGCCGGGCGACGAAGTGTATCTCCCTGCGGGCGATTACCTGATCGGGCCGCCTCCGACGCCTTATGCGGCTCTCCTGGCTCCTGCGGGGATCACGTTCTACGGCGACGGCGTTGGGAAAAGCGAGATGACTCTTTCTCCCTACGCCCTCCCGGAAACCAAGCTATTCGAGTTGGAGAATTATTCGACGCAAAACACCGTAACGGACCTTACGTTCCACGGAAACGGGGCGCTCAAGGACTATGACGCCGAAGGGGAGTTACTTCACGGCCTGCATGTCAGCCGTTCGCGCTTTCAGAGGCTCGAATTCTACGGCGCTGTTTCCGAGGGAATCGACCTGGACTTCCCGGACCATTGCTTGATCGAGGATGTTTATGGCGAGGACTGCGGCGGCGATCTTATCCACGGCGGCGCGAATTATTCCGCCATCTACAACCGCGTTCATCGCGTAACGGCGGTCAACTGCGCCCATCGCAGGGCAGATGCGGGTGCCAGCGAAGCTTACGCCATTCATCTAAGTGGCGATGTAAACAGCTTTGTTGACGTGATGGCCCTTAATTGTGCCAACGGGGTCGGAACGATTCAAGGCTTTGGCAGTCGCATCATCGGGGCCTATGTCGAGGGCGGCGAGATTGGTATTCACGGCGGCGGGGCCTTGGTTCAAAGCTGCGTCACGAAGGGTTGTAACAGTCGGGGCATCGTCGCGGCGGAAAGCGCCATTGGGAACACGATCCTAGGCGAAGGCGTTACCAATGTCGGGATCGGGATTACCTCGACGGACGCCATTGCTTCGGACAACCGGATTTATGGTTGTCAGTATAACGGCATCGCTGTGACTTCGCCGAACGCCTTGAACGGGTCCCTAACAGGCAACATCATCTTCGGCTCCGCACAATACGCGGTTCACTTCAATTCCAACCAGACCGGCTGGGTCGTCGATAACAACGCATGGAACGGCTCGCCGGTCCTCTTGCCGACAGACGTTTTCGGGACAAACCGAGCTTAAACACACATCAGGAGTTAGTTTTATGGAAGAGCCAACCGGCGTCATTGACGCAGTTGCAGACGAAGCGGATGCGGTAAAAACCATCCCAGACACGGAAGAAGTTGAGCAGGCTTCCGAGGAAGATCGGGAGCCAACTGAACAGAAAGAGGCATCCGAAGATGCTGACGAAGAAGGCGAAGATGGGGAAGAAGAAGCCGTTGAAATGCGTGAATTTGATTTCGGCGGCAATAAGATCGAGGTTCCGGTTTCTGACATTACGCCCGAACTTGCGGACAAGATCGACGAGTTTTCCAAGGGAATCTGGTCGGACTACACCCGCAAGTCGCAGGCCCATGCAGAGAGGGAAAAGACACTATCCGAACAAGAGCAGGCCGTAGCAAAGATTTCAGCTTTGAACGGCGAAACCCTTGAGAAGTATTCTCAGGGCCTGCAATTACGTGCGGAGATTGAGCAGCTTAAAGCGGTTGATCTAAACGCGTTATGGGAGGCGGACCCTGATCAGGGGCGCCGTGTTTCTGACGCCTTAGCGCAAAAGCTCGCAGATTTCCAAGGCATTGTTAATGAGGTTGACCAGCAAGAAAAGGCCACCCGTGCCGCGCAGCAAGCAGAGCTTGCCCGGCGCGCCGAGGAAGGCCGAGCCTTGTTGGACAAGCAAATCAAGAACTTCTCGACAGAAAAGGCGCCGGAATTGGTGTCTTACGTTGTCAAGGAGTTTGGCATAAGCCAAGCAGACGCGGACCAGTGGGCCTTGAACCCACCCGTTGCCCGCATGGCCTATGAGTCAATGCTTTATCGCCGGATGCAGGCCAAGGCTAAGACGCCTACAGCAGCGCCAGCCAAATCCAAGCCAGTGAAAGCCATGAAGAACAAGGGCGGGGCAAGCGGACGTTCCGCAGACCCGGACAAGTGGAGCACGGCAGAATTGCGTAAGGAATTGGGCCTGGCATCGTAATAGCACGGCCAAGAGGCCAAACAGAATGGAAACAAAACAATGGCTAACACGACCTTAACTGCATCTATTATCGCCAAAACGGCGGTGATGCAGCTTGACAACGAGCTTGTGATGGCGAAAAAGGTTTTTCGCGGTTACGAAGAGGAATTTTCTAAAAATATCAACGGTTACGAGGTTGGTTCCTCGATTTCCGTCAAGCGCCCGATGGACTTCACGGTCCGAACCGGCGCCGTGATGAATGTCCAGGATACCACGGAAGGCAAGTTTACCCTTGATGTCGATCAGCGTAAGGGTATCGACTTTGAGTTTACATCCCAGGAATTGACGCTTTCGATCAAGGAATTGAACGAGCGCGTCATTAAGCCTGCCATGATTCAGCTTGCGAACGATATCGACAGCTCGCTTATGGCGGAATACAAGAACGTCCCGTCTTGGGTGGGAACGCCCGGTCAAACCATCAACAGCAACCAGGACTTTGCCAAGGGTCCGGAGCGTATGGACGAATATGCAAACCCGCAGGATTCGCGCTGTTCCGTTCTTTCCCCGGCTGACCATTGGGGGCTTGTTGGGGCACAGACTGCCTTGCTGAACGACCGCCTTGTTGGCTCTGCCTATCGCAAGGGTTCGCTCGGCGAAATTGGCGGCGTTGACACGTACATGTCTCAGAATGTTCCGACTCATACGGTCGGAGCCCACGCAGGCACGCCGTTAACGAACGGCGCGGCCCAAGAGACGACGTACGCGGCATCGAAGGACACCGACACCCAGACGCTTATTACGGACGGTTGGTCTAGCGGTGCGACAACGCTTAACGCTGGTGACGTGTTTACGATTGCCGACGTTTATGCCGTTAACCCTGTTACCAAGGCAACGCTTCCTTTCTTGAAGCAATTCCGGGTGGTGACCACCATCAGCGATACCACGGGCGACATTACGCTTACTATGTCCCCGGCGGCTATTCTGACGGGTGCCCACCAGAACATCTCCGCGACCATCGGGGATGGTAAGGCGATTACCGTTGTCGGAACGGCTTCGACCGGATACCGGCAAAACATGGTTTTCTGCCCGAAAGCCTTTGCTTTGGTTTCTGTCCCGCTTGTGGCCCCTCCGGGAGCCGTTGACGTTTCGCGCCAGTCTTACAAGGGAACGCATGTTCGCGTGATTCCCGTCTATGACGGCACGAACGACATCTCGAAATGGCGGCTGGACGTTCTCTATGGCGTGAAAACCATCGACTCGCGTTTGGCCCATCGCATCAGCGGCACCGCATAGGCACAAAGAAAAGGAGTTATACTATGACTGTAGAATACATCGGAGACGGGAACACTGACGGGACCGTCCTCGGGTCGTCCGCTACGGAGAAAATTGGTTTCTTCGGGGCGACTCCTGTAGTGCAGGTCGCCATGACCGCCGTTGCCACGGCGACCGCGACGACCGCGCTTAATGAACTCAAGATCAACCGCGTAATCGCGGCCCTTGCTTCGCTTGGGCTCACGACTACCGGGGGCTAGTGGAGGGGGCCGTTGTCAGTCTTTCATTATGATGGCGGCCCTCCCGCCACAGGCCAAAAGGTGATGCTTGCAACTACGGCGTACGATTGCCCGGACGCAAGCTACACTTACTCAATAGCAAGCAGCCGGGAGGCAATGACGGCGGCAGGGATACAATCTGCCTATGTCTTGCTTTCCGGCAATTGCCACGTTGACGACGCCAGGAATAGCGTTGTCCATGAATTTCTGCAATCCGATTGCACGGACCTCGTTTTCCTCGACGCCGATGTTTCGTGGGATGATGGCGATCTGGTTGCGCTGTGCCAATACGACCTTGATTTGGTCGGCGGCGTTTATTGCTACCGCCGCGAGGACGTTCGGGCCAAGGGCGGCATGCCCTATCGCTTTTTACCGGGGGCAAAACCCAAGGACGGGCTTCTTGAGGTTGAGGGGTTGCCTACCGGGTTTATGCGCCTTCGCCGAGTTGTTATAGAAACCCTCGCGGAGCAGTCCCGGACGTTTGATAGTGCCAAAGACCGCCGCGACGGCGTACCGCTTATATTTGAGCGCACCCTTGAAGATGGGACGCGCTGGGGCGGTGACTTGAATATGTGCAACAAATGGCGGGCAACGGGCGGGAAAATATACGCCGCTACGGAAATGCGCCTTGGACACGTATGCAAAACGGTTCTAGTGGACAGCTTGGCCGCCAATCTTCGTCGGGCGTCCGGTCAAACGCTTAGGCATGTTGCGGACTGCATACGATCTGGAACGGAAGAGCCTGGCCTTTATACAGAAGCAATGGAGTTTGTCGATAACCCGTGGGGTGCCGACGAAGAGGTCTTAATGCTATCGGTCGGCATCGCTAGGCAGGCAGACGGCCCGATCATCGAGGCGGGCTCGGGTCTGACGACCGTTCTTATGGCGGCGGCAACCAAAGAGACGGTGTTTTGCATTGAGCATGACCCGGTTTTTGCCGGACGGCTGAAAGCCCTCTCGGCATCTGCAGGGGTAACAAATATAGCTATTGTCCGGTGCGACATCAAAGACGGATGGTATGACATTTCGGAGGATGCTGACAGCCTGCCGGAATCCTTTGCCCTAGGGCTGAACGATGGACCGCCTCGCCAATTAGGGGATCGGATGCGGTTCTTTGATGTTTTCGGCGCCCGCTGCAAAATCATTTTGGCGGACGATGCAGACGACCCAGATTATGCGAAGAAAATATCCAAATGGGGTAAGTCAAAAGGCCGGGCCGTAAAATTTCCCGATTTGCGCGCAGCTATCATTAGTGGAGATATTGAAAATGCCACGCAAGAAAAAGCCAAGCAAACCGACCGAGCCTAAAGAGCCGGTTACAGGCGACGAGCCAACCAGAGTCAAGGTCGCGGACGGCCCCACAACGGGCTATCGCGACGGCCAGGGCGGCGCCGTGGAAACGGCCAACTTCCCCGACGGGTGGCTCCCGGCAGGCTGGGAGGATTCCCCGGCGAAATGCAAAAACTGTGACGGAAAATCCCACCCTGAATATGTGCAGGTCGAAGCATGACCCTTTTATCCATAGCGAACGATGTAGCCGACGAGACAAAAGGCCCGCGTCCGGCGACTATCGTGGGTAATACGAGCCCTGACGCGCAAAATATTCTCCGTGTCATTAATCGCGTCGGCATCAATCTCATGCGAGCCTATGGCTGGAATGTTCTCCGCAAGGAGCAGACATTTACATCGGTTTCCGGGGAGGAGCAGACCGGGGCGCTGCCGAGTGATTTTGACAGGTTTGTTCCGGAGACATTTTGGGACCGAGACAGCAACAACCTTATGTCCGGCCCGGTTTCGCCTGTAGAATGGGCGGGCTTGAAGGTTCAGACGTTTTCCAGCCAGAACAAGAAGTTTACCCATCGCGGGGGGTCCATATTCACCCAGCCAGAGTTGGGGGCTGGCGTTAACATGGCGTTCGAGTATATCTCAAAGAACTGGTGCCAGGATTCATCTTCGACCGCGCAGGCCAAATTTGCGGCGGATGATGACACGGCCATTATTGACGAGGACTTGATCACCTACGGCGCTATTTTTGAGTGGCTGGATGCGGAGGGGCAGCCTTCCGCAAGGGCCGCGAGGGCGTATGAAAAATATTTCAACCTATTGGTTGATAACGAGCGCGCAACCGCCGATATCCTTGTTTCTGGGGATGTTTTTGCACAGAACACGCGACACTTTGAGGGTGCGCCAAAACCGTCGCGGGCAAGCTATGGTGGGGATTTTTAGTGCGAAGCACGTCGAAAACGCTCCCCCCGCCTATTAACGGCTGGGACACGCGCACGGCCCTTTCTGATATGCCGCCAGACCATGCCATCGTATTGGACAACTGGTTCCCGGAAACGGATCGAGTGACGGTTCGCCGTGGGAATACGTCCCACGCAACGGGCATGAGCGGCGCCGTGGAAACGCTTATCGAGTATGTCCCCCTAACGGCATCCGGTAAGATGTTCGCCGCAAACGATGGGAATATATACGACGTAACTTCTCCTGGCGCGGTTGGTGCGGCGGTGGTCACGGGTATGTCGAGCGACCGGTGGCAACAAGTCCAAATCGGCACGGCAGCCGGGCAATATGTCAGGCTTTTCAATGGCCTGGATACGCCACAGGTCTATGACGGATCGACATGGGGCACGACCCCGGCGATCACCGGGCCGACGGCTGCAAGCCTTGTTTGGGGGAACGTCCATCAGAAACGCCTTTGGTTTGGCGAAAAAGACAGCCTTTCGGCGTGGTATCTCGCAGTTAATAGTGTTGGCGGCGCAGCTACGGAGTTTCCGCTTGCCGGGATCGCGCGCCTCGGCGGATATCTCGTCGGTATGGGGACGTGGACGCGGGACGCAGGCGATGGAATGGACGACGTTGCCGTATTCCTCACGTCGGAAGGCGAGGCCATCGTTTATCAGGGTACGGACCCGGCTTCGGCGTCGGCGTGGTCCCTGGTCGGTGTTTTCAGAATAGGGAAACCCATCGGCAGGCGGTGCTTTGTGAAGGCTGGCGCGGATTTAATCCTTGTCACACAAGACGGCTTTGTGCCCCTAGCGGCCATTCTGACCTTAGACCGGAGCCAGGCGAGGCTCGCCGCAATTTCGGACCAAATCAACCGCGCCGTCAACGACGCCGTTCGAGACTATGGGGCTCTATTTGGCTGGGAGCCGATTGTTTACCCAAGGGGCCGGATGCTCGTTTTTAACATTCCGCAATCGACTACAACCGCGCACCAATACGTTTTCAATACGATCACCGGAGCCCCATGCAGGTTTACCGGCATTAACGCGAAATGTTTCGCGTTGCTAAACGATAGCGCATATTGGGGCGGCTCTGACGGGGTTGTATATAAATTCGACGATGGCGTAAGTGACGACGGCGCAAACATCGAAGCCGATGCTTTGCAGGCGTTTAACTATTTCGGCTCCCCGCAGTCAAACAAGGTTTTCAAATTAGTGGAGCCAATCTTCCAAAGCGATGGGGCCGCCGCCCCGGCAATTGACCTGAATACGGACTTTAATATCACGACGCCGACAGGCGTGGCAACGGCGCCAACTGTAGCGTCTGGCCTTTGGAATGTGATGAAGTGGAATCAGGGAATTTGGGGGGGTGATGACCAGATATACCGTGGGTGGCATGGCGTTCGCGGGACCGGAAGGGCTGCGGCCATTCGTATTCGTGTAAACACAAACTCCCCACGTCCGTCATGGATTTCAACAAACTTTACCTTTGTCAGAGGCGGGCAATTGTAAATGCTGCTTTATGGCGAGGACGAAGCCGTTGCCGAGTGGACGGCGGCGCGTATTCCCCACGCAGACGGATTCGGCCCCTTTGCGGCAATTGGCGTAACGATTGGGGAAAAGATGGTGGCCGGGTGGGTTTACCATGACTACCAGCCAAAGGCTGGGACCATACAGCTAAGCGCGGCGTCCGATACGCCGGTTTGGGCAAGGCCAAATGTTCTTGCAGAGCTTCTGGCATACCCGTTCCGGCAGATGGGCTGCTTTAAGGTTTACACGGTAACGCCTCACAGAAACGAACGGACTTTGAAGGCAAATGCTAGGATAGGCTTCAAGAAAGAGGCAGTCCTGGCACACCATCTTGGTAAGAAAAACCACGCCGTCATCTGCCGGATGCTGCGACCTGATTTTGAACATATTTATAATAGGGAACTAGGCAATGGGACTTTTTTCTAAGGACTCGCCGTCACAACCGGCTCCACCCGACCCGCTTAAAACGGCACAGGCGCAAGGCGCGATTAACAAGGACGCGGCCATTGCGTCCGCAGAAATGAGCATGGTCAATCAGGACACGCCCTATGGCAGCCTGAAATTTGGGCAGACTGGCACGTCTGCATCGGGGAACCCGATTTACACGGCGACGCAAACGCTTTCTCCGGAACAGCAGGTGCTTTTTGACCTGTCCTCAAGCGCCGGTCAAAAATTTGGGGAAACGGCGAACACGCAATTGGACAATGTTCGCGGGGCGCTTGAGTCTCCGCTAGACTTTTCCGCCCTTGGGGCTGCACCCGTCGCAAACGAGGCGACTCGAACGGCATCAAGGGACGCCATGCTTGCCCGGTTGCAACCGCAGTTTGAACGCGACGAAAACGCCTTAAAAACGTCGTTAATCAACCAGGGGTTTGTAGCCGGGTCGGAGGGGTACAATCAGGGCCTTGATGAATTTAACCGATCCCGGAACGACGCCTATCTTGCCGCCGACGCCCGCGCTGGCGACGAAATGGCGCGTGCGTTCGGTCTTGAGGCAAACGCACGGGACAGGGCCGTCAATGAATTAACCCAAAGCCGCGCTCAGCCACTAAACGAATTGGCGGCGATGTTGTCCGGGGCACAGGTGCAGAACCCATCTTTTATCAACGCGCCGCAAACCAGCGTTACGCCTGCCGACTTAATGGGGGCGACATATGCTAGTGGGAACCTTGCAAATCAGAACTACGCGCAATCCATGGCGAATGACAGAGCGACAACACAAGGCTTGTTTGGCCTTGCTGGTACCGGCATCGGCGGCCTGGCCATGAACGGCTGGGCTTTTTCGGACCGCCGCTTGAAACGGGACATCGAGAAAATAGGAACGCTCGATAACGGTCTAAACGTCTATGTGTTTTCATATATAGGCGACGATCTTCTTGAGACGCATATCGGCCTTATGGCGGATGAGGTGAAAGAACTACACCCGGAAGCTGTAAAATCCATTAATGGATATGATGCGGTGAACTACTCGGAGGCGGTGCGATGATTAACAGCCCTGGGGCCTATCTGGCCAGACCAATCAGCTTGCGAGAAGCCCTTGCGGGCCAGGAGAACTACAACAACGGCACGGCGGCGGGCGGCTTGGCGCACGTTCTACAGCAGGCCCTCGCCGGTAGCCGGGTTGCAAAGGACCGCAGGCAAATCGACGCGGCGCAAGAGGCGCTTATTAAAGGAATTTCCCCGCAACCGCTCCCGGAAGGCGTTCAGGGACCAGCAGGCCCCGGAAGCATCGGTCAGGCGGCATCAAATTTGGGCGAGCTTAGTGACAATCCGCACGCCCGGAGCCTTGCGCTTAACCTCGCCCTAAAACAGCAGGCCGATAAGGAAAGGGCGGGCAATACTCTTGATTCCCGCCGTGCCGCGATGGAAGATTACGCGCTCAAGCTGCAATTAGAGAAAGCTTATGGGGCTGGCGGGAAAACGCCAGCCAGCATAGCCGAGTGGCAGACGTTCCAGAATATGACGCCGGAGGATCAAAATAGATATCTGACCATGAAGCGCGCAAACCCGTATTTGAATCTAGGCGGGGAATTGGTGCAGCCCATCCCGACGCAGCCGGGGGTGGCCGGTGGGGGTTTTCAAAAAACCATCCCGCCAGAAAAGCGCCCCGATGCTGTTGCAGAGGCGGAGGGCGCCAAGGTGGCCGCCGGCGAAGCTGCGAGGCTGGAGGCCGACAAGCCCGCCTTGATGGCAAAAGCAACTGCGGCCTATCAAGACCTAAGCCGGCAGGCAGGGGTTGTTATATCTACGATTGATAAAGCGGTTAACAAAATTGGCCCGTGGTCAACAGGCTATGGCGCTTTTCTGGACGTGCTGCCGGAAACGGACGCCCGCGAGCTAAAGAACTTTCTTGACACGATCCGAGCAAATGTCGGCTTTGACAAATTGCAGCGTATGCGGGACGCATCCCCGACGGGCGGGGCATTGGGCCAAGTGTCTGAATTGGAAAACAAATTGCTGCAAGCTACCAGCGGCGCATTGGACGCAAAGCAGCCCGAGCAGTTGCGCGAAAATCTCTTGATTATCAAGGATTTATATAACCAAATTTTGGAGGAAAAGCGAGGGGCTTTTAGTGCAGATTTTGGGTCCCCGCCTGATAGTGCAGATTTTTGGTCCCCGCCTGATTCGGGATCGAGCCTAAGCGCGGACGAGCAGAAAGAGCTGGAAGCCCTTCGCAAGAGGTTTAACAGATGAACGGCAGAGAAGAATTAGACGCCCTGCGGCGCCTTTTGGAGCTAGAGGAAAAAGCTGGCGGGCAAACAAATGCGCCACAAGCCGAGCCGGGAATGACCGGCAGCATGGGCGCAAATCTCTTGGACTCGTTTACGTCAACCTTCGGAGCTGGAGATGAAATAACGGCAACGGAAGCTGCGGTCCTTGGCCGTGGGCCGGAAGGCGGGTTTTTCGACTATTCAAAACCGTATGGGGAGCGGTACGACACGGCCTTGAAGTATGAGCGCGATCAGAACAAGGCGTTCAAAGAAAAGCACCCAATCATCGCCACAACCACAGAGATTCTTGGCGATGTATTGAACCCGGTGAACAAGCTGGCACCGGGGCTTGGGGGTGCAAAGACCCTCGGCGGCAAGGTTGCGGCGGGTGCCGGGCAAGGCGCCGCCTATGGGGCCGGGTATGGCTTCCTGACCGGCGAAGGCGAGCAAGACCGCCTTGAGGGTGCGGCTTATGGCGGCGCACTGGGCGCGGCTACGGGGGGCGCCCTTGGGTATGCAGGCGGGAAATTAACGCAAAAGCACAAAACGGCGCCAACTGTAGATGCCCTTATCGCAAAAAGCCGGGCGTCCTTTAAAGCCGCGGAAAAGTCCGGGGCGATTATCCGCAGGGAGAGCTTTAAGGCTGCCGCCAATGAGATAAGGGACGCCGCCGCAAGGGAGGGAATTGACAAAACCTTGCACCCGAAGGCCCTGGCAGCCTTGAAGCGGATAACCGACATTGACGAGCACGTTACGATTGAAGGTGCGGAAACCCTCCGCCGCGTGCTTAATGGCGTTCGGAAGAGCACGGACCCGGACGAGGCCCGCATCGGGCGGCTTATCCTGGACAAATTTGACGACTACATGGAGGGCCTGGGCAGGCGCGACCTTCTTGCGGGGACCAATGAGGCGGTAAAGATCTTAAAAACCGCAAGGGGGCTATGGGCGCGCGCAATGAAAGGCGAAACCGCCAACAAGCTGATACAACGCGCCCATGACGGGTCGTCAAAGTATTCAAGCGCAGGTCTTGAAAACACCCTGCGGCAAGAGTTTCGTCGCCTGCTTTTAAATGAAGGCAAAATGCGGCAGTTTAGCAAGGCCGAACAAGATGCCATCCGCAGGGTGGCAAAGGGCGGTGGCCGTTTGTCGGCGGCAAATATCACTAGATATTTAGGGAAGCTCGCGCCAACAGGAATTATTAGCTCGGCCCTTTCCGGCGGCATTGGTTACTCTGTAGGGGGGCCTGCAGGAGCGGCGGTAACTCTTGGCGGGGGGGCTGTTGCCAGGGAGGCGTCCAGGGCGCTCACAGCGAGAAATGCGCGGCTTGCATCTGAAATTATGCGGCAGGGAGGCCCGGTTGTTTCGCAGGGGCAGCTTACGCAATTGCAATCCAGGCTGGCGAAGGCGCTGCTATCTGGCGGAGTCCCCGCCGGGGCGGGCGCAACTCAACCCGTCTTTATGCCGCGGACTAGCACGGCCCGATAAGGTAGGTGCATACGCCAAGATGAATGACGCCTGGCAACCACCAATACGTTAAGACATAGAACGCGCCGCCGACGGCAACGCCGACGGCACAAACAATAACCCTATTCTTGAATATCAGGAATCCGTCTGTCCGGGCAACAGCCCTTAAAGCCCGGCGGAGGTTCATGCTCATGCGGGCAGCCTAGCAGGCGTAGATCACTACATCAACAGAGAAAGAACGCATTATGGCACGCGACGGATCAGGAAATTACACATTACCGGAGGCGGCGTTTGTCCCAGACACAGTGGCAAACGCAACGGCGGTGAATAGCGACTTTTCCGATATTGCTTCGGCATTAACGGCAAGCATCGCAAAAGACGGGCAGACAACTCCTACCGCCGACCTTCCTATGGGGGGGTATAACCATACGGGGCTTGGTACCGCCTCAGCAGCAGCGGATAGCCTTTCTCTCGGACAGGCGCAGGCGGAGGCATTTATCTGGTGCGGAACGGCTGGGGGAACGGCGGACGCAATAACATTGACGCCAACGCCGTCTATTACGGCCTACGCTGCCGGACAGCGTTTTGCGTGGATCGCGGGGGCCTCGCCAAACACGGGCGCGGCGACGGTGGCTATTTCGGGTCTTGCGACGAAGGCAATACAGCGCAACGGCGCTGCGCTGGTAGCCGACGATGTTGTGGCGGGGAAATTATATCAAATAAGTTATGATGGAACGCAATTCCAACTGATGCCTGTTCAAACGGCGGCGACGCTGACCGGGACGGAGACGCTCACTAACAAGTCCCTTACTTCCCCTACCATCACAGGTGGGGTGATCACAGGGATAACAGACATCACCGTTACGGACGGCGGGACGGGGGCGTCAACAGCGGCGGCGGCTAGAGCAAATTTAGAGATAGAATATGCCACGCAGGCAGAGCAGGAAGCAGCGACGGCAACCGACAAGGTTGTCGCTCCTGGGACGCAGCAATACCACCCTGGCACGGCAAAGTTTTGGGTCAAATTCAACGGGACAACGGGAGCAATACAATCCAGCCACAATGTTACTAGCGTCGTAAGGAATTCCGCGGGCGATTACACCATTACAATTGCCACCGACTTTTCCGACGCGACCTGGGCCTGTCTTGTGTCAGCAGAAAACCAGGCATCCGTTGTTGTTAACGGGTCCGTGAAAAACACGGGGCAGGCGGCTGGAACCGTGGTTATTCAGTACAATAATTCTACGACAGGCGCGGCAGCCGACCCTGTTTATGGCCATGTCATCGGATTCGGGGATCAATGATGCCACAGCAACAACTTGACACGCGCGTGATCGAGACTGCAAAAACCGCAGAAAGCATTGTGCGCCATATGGCTCGAAGATGTCCTAGCGGTAACGAACCAATAAAATGCTAACCGAAACAGAAATAGACCATATTGCCGAAAAGGTTTCATGCCGTCTGGTGCGGTATGGGCTCGATATGAAAAACCCAATCGACATGCAGCAAGACCTTGCCTTCCTGCGGCACCAGCGGCAATCCGCAGAAAGCTTTGGGGCCAATGTCCGGCGAACGCTCGTGTATGGGAGCGTCATGTCTTTCGTCGGTGGCGTGGCCTATGTAATTGGGCGCATTATAGTTGCCGCCCTTCGCAATCAATAGCAAAGGTGTCATATGAGCGGTTTCCAGCGTGACGCAAATCTGCGTCAGTTCGCAACGGAACGACAATGGGAGATTTTAGAGGCATACAGCACGGAAGGCACTACCCGCGCGGCGGCGGAAAAACTAGGGGTTCATCAGGCCGTTGTTGGCAGAGTGGTCAAGGCGGTAAAAAAGAAGGCCGCCCTTGCAGGCTATTCGCCCCAGCATGACATGACGCATCCGGCCCCGGATGGCTTTTCCGTCAAAGGCGTCTCGACATATTACTCCGAAGGGGCGGTTGTTGGCCAGTGGGTCAAAACCAGTGCTGATAAGGAGCGGCAGGAGGCGCTTCTGCGGGCCGCCATGGAGGGGCTTGCGGAACAATTGCCAAAAGCAAAGCCAACAAAACCGCCCGAGCGCACGACATCATCCACAATGGCCTGCTATCCGATAGGCGATCACCATTTAGGAATGTATGCCTGGCATGAAGAGGCCGGGGAAAACTACGACCTTTCCATTGGTGAAAAGCTTCTAAGCGGGGCCTTTGACCATCTTGTCGGGGCCACCCCGGCTTGCGACAAGGCCACCATCGTTTCCCTCGGGGATTTTCTGCATTATGACTCCATGGAGCCGGTTACGCCAACGGCGAAGAATAGCCTTGATTCGGACGGCCGGTTTTCTGAAATGGTCCGGGTGGCCTTTCGGTCCATTCGTTACGCAATCGACCGGGCGCTAAAAAAGCACAAGACCGTTCATGTAATTATCGAGATTGGGAACCACGACCTCGCCGTCTCGGTTTGTCTCATGGAGGCGCTTTCCTGCATTTTCGATAACGAGCCAAGGGTTACGGTTGACACGTCGCCCCGACATTTCCATTATTTTGATTTCGGGAAAACCCTTGTGGGCGTTCACCACGGCCACGGCCCGAAGCTGGATCAACTCCCGCTAATCATGGCAACCGACCAGCCGAAAAAGTGGGGGGGCGCCGAACATCGCTACTGGTGGACGGGGCATATCCACAAACAAACGGTTCTTGATATTCAGGGTTGCCGGGTGGAGTCCTTTCGCACGCTCCCGCCTAACGATGCCTGGGCCGCGAACAATGGGTATAGGGGATCAAGAAATATGACCGCCATCGTTCTGCACGAAAAATATGGCGAAGTCGCAAGGCACGTTGTCAACCCGGATATGATCAAATGAAGGATATTCTCGAAAAGGCGTTAAGCCTCGTCACGGGGGACCGGGCGGAACAGCATGGGGACTATATAAAGACGCATAGGAAAGTTGCGGCCTTGTGGTCGGCCTTCCTCGGAGTGGAAATATCCGCGTCGAAAGTGCCATTAATGCTGGCGCTTCTAAAGATGGCTCGCGCGGATCAGGGCAAGTACAACCCGGACGATTATGTCGATTTGGCAGGATATGGGGCTATCGCGGGGGCTATTGCGAGGGACGCTGAAAAACATGGGTGACGTTCGATTTTTGTCTTGGCGCGATATTTCGGGAGATTTCTGGCGATGGAAAAACTTCACTCCTGACGAGTTTGCGTCTCGCGGCTCCGGTGCGCTTTTGGTCGTCCCGGAATTTATGGACAAAATTCAGGCTCTCCGCGAGGCGCTTGGGCGGCCCATGGTCATCACGTCCGGCTATCGGACCCCCGAACACAATGAGCGCGTCTCAACGACCGGCAGGGCGGGACCTCACACAACCGGCAGGGCGGCGGACGTTGCCATACATGGCGAGGCGGCCCTTGATTTGCTGTCCATAGTGAAGGCCCACGGGTTTACAGGTATTGGCATCAGCCAAAAGGGGCCGATTGCGGATCGGTTTATCCATCTTGACGATCTTCCCAAGGATATCGGACGCCCGCGTCCGTGGACATGGAGTTATTGATATGGACCCGATTGAAAGCGTTGTGAAAGGCGTCGCCGGGCCGTTGTTCGGCTTGGTCGATTCCCTGTTCACAAGCGACGAGGAACGGGAGGCCGCGAAGCTCCGCCTCCTTGAAATGGAGCAGCGCGGCGAATTGGCACAGATTGCCGTCAACATTCAAGAGGCGAAAAGCGAAAACCTTTTCAAGTCCGGCTGGCGGCCCTTCATTGGATGGACGTGCGGGGCCGCGCTTGCTTACGAGTTTGTGGGAAAGCCCGTGCTGCTTTTCCTAATCAACGCATCCGCCCTTTGGTTTGGCGGCCCGGTTTTTGACCCGTCCATCTTGCCCATTTTGGACTGGGCAGCGTTGATGCCTGTTCTTCTTGGGATGCTTGGGCTTGGATCGCTTCGGACGGTAGAGAAGATAAAAGGGAGGTCCAAATCATGAACATCGAGAAAATGTCAGCCCGCGTGAAGGCCATAACCGCAATCGGCGTTTTCCTTGCCGGTGGCTGGTGGCTGGCGGACGAGTTTGGCGTGCGCCCCGTTCTAAGCCGCGACCTCGACCCGCTTTCCGTCCAAGTTGCTGCAAATACGAGCGGTTTTCTGTGGCTAAGGTATCGACAATTGGAAAAAACGAAAAAATACCGGATTTTGACCCCAAGGGAATGTGCCGAATACCGGGGCATCGCCGAGCAGCTTAACTTGCCGGTGCCGTCATGTTAGGCGCGGCTTTTGTAGTGGGGGGCCTCCTGAACCGCTGGCGTGGGGGCTGGCTGGCCTTCCCGGCCTCACACAACGCGAGGCGTGCGGGGCTAACGCTCGGCCTAGCGGTCGTTGTCCTGGCCACCACGGGCAGCCCCAGCGCCGCCGCGGCGGCTATTCTGCTCTTCCCTGGCCTCCTGCCGCCATGGGGCGAGTGGTTTGACATGGACCATGACGATGACCTATGGGGCATGACGGGCCGTGGGCTTATCCTGACGGCCCCCATGGGGGGCGCCTTTGACCTTCTTGGATATGGGCCGTGGATTATCCTGTCCGGGGCCTTGATGGGGCCGATCTACTGGCTTGCGTGGTGGGCGCACGACAGGATCAGCCTGAATCGAAACACTTTTCTCGATGGCCCAACTTCGGCGGCGGAGGTCGTCTTTATGGGATGGGTATTTTTGGCCGTGGTCTTATCCGTATGAAGCTGGCAGTTGTGGACTGGCTGGATATCCTCGTCCTCTCCGGCTGGGCGAAAAAGAGCGACAGGGCCGTTCCAAGCCCATGCCGCTCCGTGGGGTGGGTCGTTGAAAAAACAAAGGATTATATTCTCCTGACGGCGGATATTGACGGCCACAGCCCGACGCCGGATTGCGAGGACGCCTACAACCGCCGAATTGTTATCCCCATGGGGTGCGTGAAGAAAATCCGCTACCTGAAAACGCAATAGCCGCGCCGCGATTCTCTAGGTAGCGCCCAACATCACTTTATCTTTGGGCATCTTTGCCAAGCCACACTAAGCAAAGTACCGCGAGTTTAAAGGAGTGGCAACGTCTGGTAGTGTCTCAGTTTGAAATAAATGGCGGTTTTAAAGGTGTTTATGGCCCGATAACATGTATTTAACGTATTATCAGGTAGTTTTTTAATAGGTATGCATTACCTATAGCTGTGTATAACAGGGATAAGTTAGGCTAGGAGTTTAAATGCCTAAGGGACCGCAAGGACAAAAACGCCCCGCAGATTCCGTTGGGTGCGCTGTGAGAGTGGCGCAGATCGCAACGGGCGCGATTGATGAAGCTTTGACGGCTAAATCCGGGCGTGTGCGCTCCGGGAAGGCTGGAGCGAAAGCGCGGGCCGAAAAACTTACTGGGGAAGAGCGCGTTGCTATCGCGAAGCGAGCAGCAGCCGCTAGATGGAAGAAAGGAAGAGAAATGAGCCAGATAAACAGGATGGTCAACACCCTGTTTCAAGGTTCGGAACAGGGCGTCAGTAACGTAAAGTTTTTTCTTGGCGACCAGCGGGCGACTGCTGAGGAGGTTGCCGAGCAGGTTAATGCTGTCTTTGCACAAGAGCGTGCGGGCGTTACGACGGTTATAGAAACCCTTGATTCAGACTTGAATGAAACCGATACATTAAGGGCATGAACAGGCTGCCCTTACTCAAACGCACTCAAATTCTAAACATGCTGGTCGAGGGTTCCTCCATGCGGTCCATAAGCCGCGTGGTAGGCGCTTCCATCAACACGGTTACAAAGCTGCTGATTGATGCGCGAGCGCCGAAAGTTGGCAGACCGACGAATTACAAGGCCAGAAATTCAAACTGAGACACTGCCCAACGTCTCATCCTACAAAAGCCCTTGCAACACCTTATGCGCCACGACAATCTCCGGGGAGATAAAGGCGACGTAGTTCCACAGGCTTAAAACTTTGGGTGTACCAGCGATAAGAGCAACAAGAAACATAGCAAATAACGGGATGCTACCAATCCAGAACGGCGGCTCGGGATTACTTTTCTGGTCCGCCTCATATAGTTCTCTACCGCGTGTCCACAGCCTCTTACAGACCGTTAAGAGCCCTGCGGCCGTTACAAGATACACAGCGCCCATCACAAGATCCTGCGCCGCTTCGACCTTAACTACGGTTAGCAGTGTATCCCAAGCTGCTGGAGACTTTGTAACGATGAGCTGCTCAAGTTTTTGAGAAAGGTCTAGAACCCTTTCCTCAATGGTGGGAAAAACTTCTGTCAACACGGAAGTTGCGTCGGTCATGTCTCAAGCTCCTTAAGGGCTATTTCACCTGCGTGCTGCGAGCAGTATGGCTTCCCGCCTATTTTATAAGATGCCCCCCTTTTGCAACAGCCAACCGCCCACCCCATATCGTTCAATTTTTTTGCGCGCCTTTTTACATAACTATCCGACCACAGTTTTGTGTCCACCTTCTTACTGCATTGTTGCGACGCATGGTGGTGGTACTCCCTCCTTGGGTACATTCGCTTGAATGTTTTCATGAACTGAATCTCCTTATTTTCTACAGTTGCCTTTCGATGATGTCGGCGAGTTTTTCAAAAGAGTAGCCACGGTCGTTTAAAATGCTGAGGCCGATTGGCGCGCTCTTTGCGAGGCGTTTCCTGTTTGGCCATCATCTAACCTCCGTCATCCGCCCGCAGGCAGATAGAAATTCCGCCTCCAATGCCGTGAATTTCGCAAGCGCGGCTTGGTTTGTCGCCAATTCCGCCCTTGAGGAAACCCCGCAGGCCGTACGTATAAATTCCGCTGCGTTCGTTTCCTCGTCCGATCCCACGCCAAACCGTTCCTCGGCCCACTTCATAAACGCCTTATCCTGACAAAGCAGGGCCGCGCGGGTGACGGCTTTTTCCCCATCACTCTTTTCGGCGTAAACCGCCTTTTGCGGCGTTGCCTTTGGCTTTCCATCGTCGTCTAGCTGAACGGCGGTAACGTGGTACATCGTCCCCAAGGGGGCCACGGCAAACTCCGCATCCACATCGTCTGGGTGCATGATAAAGGTGACGCTAATACCGTCTTGAGTTTGGCGGTAGGCGTGCTTCTTCGCCTCAAACTTGACGCCGTGGTATCTTAGGTCCGTCATCGTTCTTGCCTTTCTTCTTCCGGTTGTATTTTGTCTTGTCCGGCTTGACTCTCGGCTGATTTTGTTTCTCGGACAGGGCTTTTGCGACCGGGTTTTTACCCATCAATCCGCCGCCCGTCTGAATCCCTCGGGGGCGCTTTCTCGCTGGCGCCGGATTTCGTAATTGCCAGCGGGGAGCATGATCGTCTCATGCGTGTCGAAGGCTCGTTTGTGCTCGATTTTTGCATCCCCGAGCGACCGCACATAGGCGACAAAGGCGTCGTCCGCTGCCTCGAACACTTCCGCCTTTGGGCGCTCGATAACATGGTGATGACCAGTCTCGCTGTGGGCGACAATATATACGTCGCCATCGGGTTTGGCCGACGTGGCGTTTGCAGGGATTTCGTCAATGCGAAAAACGCAAAGGTCGCCTTGAAAAGCCGGTAGGTCTGTTACGATTTTCATGTTCGGAACTCCTTGGTTTTGAGGAAATCTTCGGGAATGTTATATCCCCATGCGTTCGCCTGTAGTGCTGTTTTCATTTCGATGGGGACGGATAGGGAAAACCGCCTCCCCGTCCCGCATGTAACCCGGAGGAATTTCGCCATCCCAACATCGGGAAGCTCTACCTCAACTAACTCCCCGATTTGCGGGTCATCGTCCGTGTCGATGGTCCTTGCGTTTAGCTCGTTAAGGATGCGCTCCCACCCAATAATTTCACAAGCCGCGCGCCGTTGCTCTAGATTTCCGTGCGTTAAAGCGGTTGCGGGCGTTAGCTTTTCAGGTGTTTCTATCCATTCCTTCGGCACATTCGTTCCATGCCAAGCCCAAACGGAAAAGCTGTCCGGGTAGGCAATTGCAGGCCCGGTTGCGGAGTGGGGGCGCTTCTCTTCGTCTAAATTAACGGCGGACGTTCTTTCGGAAACCCAGCACGTTTCTTTGTGGGGCAACCACCACCCTGCGGATTTTGCAACACGCATGACGCCGGAGAGGGGTTTTATTTCTTCGGCAAGACCGCATACGTCGGAGAAATACTCATAAAAAGCGAGCCAATGGGCGTCGTGTTGCCCGTACTCGCTGTCCCCACCGCTGTCCCCAACGCTGGCCCGAACGCTGGCCCGAACGCTGTCCCGAACGCTGTCCCCAACGCCGGCCCCAACGCCGGCCCAAACGCTGTCCCGAACGCTGTCCCCAACGCTGGCCCAAACGCCGGCCCCAACGCTGGCCCAAACGCCGGCCCCAACGCTGCCCCGGGCCATAGCCAACGGGGAGCCGCACCAAACAATCTTTGGCGCCCTTAATCCTGCGATAGCGTAAGCCTCCACAATACCCGCCTCCGCTTCCTTGCGGTCGGCTGGCGCGGTGCAAAGCCCTATGTCAATCCACTTATCGCGGTACTCTGGAATCCGCGCCTCCTGTTCGGGCGTTAAGAGCTCAATTTTCCTCCTAGAACGGCACTTCGTCATCAAACCCGTCCTCCCGGTTGTCTTCCGGCTTCCCATCCAACATCACAATGTCGCCCCGATAGCGGGCCAGCACGACCTCGGTCGTATATTTTTCCACGCCGCTTTTATCCGTCCATTTTCGCGTTTGCAGCGTGCCCTCAAGATAGACCTTCGATCCTTTGCGCAAGTATTTCTGGGCAATCTCGCCAAGTTTTTCGTTGAAAAGGACGACCCTGTGCCATTCCGTGCGCTCGCGGCGCTCGCCGGTCGTCTTGTCCTTCCAGTTTTCGGAGGTGGCGACGGAAAGATGGACAATCGCCGTGCCATCCTGGGTGTTGCGGACTTCCGGGTCGCGGCCCAGATTGCCGATAAGAATGACCTTGTTGACGCTGCCTGCCATCGTTCTTCCTCCCTCGATTGCGACGGGTAGGTCCCGCCTGAAAGTGGAAAATAGGGGCTTCTTGCGCAACCCGCAACGAAAGCCCCATCTTTTCCTGAAGCGGTCCCTTTCAGGGGTCGCACCCAAGGGGCAAACGCCTTATATTCCGTGGAAAATCTACCTCTTATCGATGGAGCCTTCGCACCCGCCATGGTGTCGGAAATCCTCATCCGCGGCGCGCGGGAACACAATTTAAAGAACGTCGACGTCGACCTTCCGCGCGACCGCCTGATCGTCATCACCGGCCTTTCCGGATCGGGCAAGTCCTCCCTTGCCTTCGACACGGTCTATGCCGAGGGGCAACGCCGCTATGTCGAGAGCCTTTCGGCCTATGCGCGTCAATTCCTCGAGCTGATGCAAAAACCGGACGTCGATACGATCGAAGGGCTTTCGCCGGCAATTTCCATCGAGCAGAAGGCAACCTCGCGCAACCCGCGTTCCACCGTCGGCACGGTTACCGAGGTCTATGATTATCTCCGCCTGCTCTATGCCCGCGTCGGCGTGCCTGTCTCGCCCGCCACCGGCCTTCCCATCGAAAGCCAGACGGTTTCGCAGATGGTTGACCGCATCCTCAACATGCCGAAGGAAACCCGGCTCTATTTGCTGGCGCCGATCGTTCGCGGGCGCAAAGGCGAATACCGCAAAGAAATCGCCGAGCTGCAAAAGCGCGGCTTTCAACGGCTGAAAATCGATGGCGCGTTCTATGAAATCGACGCGGCGCCCGGTCTCGACAAAAAGCGAAAGCACGACATTGCCGTCGTCGTCGACCGGCTGATCCTGCGCAAAGGCCTGGAGACGCGCCTTGCCGACAGCATCGAGACGGCGCTGGAACTTTCCGACGGGCTGCTTCTGGTCGAAGAACAGAAATCCGGCAAGACGACAACCTTTTCGGCAAAATTCGCCTGCCCGGTTTCCGGTTTCACGATCGAAGAAATCGAGCCCCGGCTTTTTTCCTTCAACAACCCCTTTGGCGCCTGCCCGACCTGCGACGGCCTCGGCAACAGCCTTTATTTCGACCCCCTGCTCATGGTGCCGGACGAAACGAAAAGCCTGCGCGGCGGCGCCATCGCGCCCTGGGCCAACGCCTCCAGCCAATATTACAGCCAGACCCTTGAAAGCCTGGCCAAGAAGTACCGCTTCAGCATGGAGACCGCGTTCGAGGAATTGCCCGACCGGACAAAAAACATTCTGCTTTACGGAAGCGGCGAAGACGCCGTGACCATGCGCTATGACGACGGGTTCCAAAGCTACACGACCCGGAAGCCTTTCGAGGGCATCGTCCCGAACACGGAGCGGCGCCATCAGGAAACGGACGATTCCTGGCTTCGGGAAGAACTTGGCCGCTACCAAAGCGCGAAGCCCTGCGAAACCTGCACCGGCTACCGCCTGAAACCGGAAAGCCTGGCCGTCAAGATCGAAGGCCGCCATATCGGCGAAGTGGCTGCCATGTCCATTCTGGAAGCCAATCGGTGGTTTGCCGAGCTGGACAAGAAGCTGCCCAAGCAAAAGCGCGCCATCGCCGCCCGCATCCTGAAGGAAATCAGGGAACGGCTTGGCTTTCTCGTCAATGTCGGCCTCGAATATCTGACCCTTTCGCGGGCGTCCGGCACGCTTTCCGGCGGCGAAAGCCAGCGTATCCGTCTCGCCTCGCAAATCGGCTCGGGCTTGACCGGCGTCCTCTACGTGCTGGACGAACCCTCCATCGGGCTGCATCAGCGCGACAATGCCCGCCTGCTGGAAACGCTCCTAAAACTGCGCGATATCGGCAATACGGTGATCGTCGTCGAACATGACGAGGAAGCAATACGCAGCGCGGATTATCTGGTGGACATGGGGCCGGGCGCCGGTATCCATGGCGGCCAAATCGTCGCCGCCGGAACGCCGGAAGATGTCTTCGCCAACACTGCCAGCCTTACGGCCCAATACATTTCCGGGCGCCGCCAGATCCCCCTGCCCGAAAGCCGCCGCCCCGGCAAGCCGGGCCAAAAGATTACCGTCGTCGGCGCGACGGCCAACAATCTGCAAAACGTCACCGCCCATTTCCCCCTTGGCACCTTTACCTGCGTAACCGGGGTCTCCGGCGGCGGCAAATCAACCCTTTTGATCGAAACCCTCTACAAGGCGATCGCGCGCCGTCTGAACGGCGCCCGCGAACATCCCGGCGCCCATGAGCGCATCGAGGGGCTGGAATTTCTCGACAAGATCATCGACATCGACCAATCGCCGATCGGACGGACGCCCAGATCAAATCCGGCCACCTATACCGGCGCCTTCGGCCCCATTCGGGACTGGTTCGCAAACCTGCCCGAAGCCATCGCCCGCGGCTATCCGCCGGGGCGGTTCTCCTTCAACGTCAAGGGCGGGCGCTGCGAAGCCTGCCAGGGCGACGGCGTGTTGCGCATCGAGATGCATTTTCTGCCCGACGTCTATGTCGAATGTGACACCTGCAAGGGCAAACGCTACAACCGGGAAACCCTGGAAATAAAATTTAAAAACAAGTCGATAGCAGACGTTCTTGAATTAACGATTGATGAGGCGGCCGATTTTTTCAAAGCCGTCCCCGCCATCCGCAACAAGATGGAAACCCTGAAGCGCGTCGGGCTTGGCTATGTCCATCTGGGACAATCGGCGACGACCCTTTCCGGCGGCGAAGCCCAGCGCGTGAAACTGGCCAAAGAGCTTGCCCGCCGGGCGACGGGGCGCACCCTCTACATCCTCGACGAGCCGACGACGGGGCTGCATTTCGACGACGTGCGCAAGCTGCTCGACGTGCTGCACGCCCTGGTGGAGAGCGGCAACACGGTCGTCGTCATCGAACACAATCTCGAAGTCATCAAGACGGCGGATTGGATCGTCGATCTGGGGCCCGAGGGCGGCTCGGGCGGCGGGCGCATCGTCGCCGAAGGCACGCCGGAGGCCGTTGGAAAAGTGGCGGAAAGCTATACCGGTCAATATTTGAAGGCCCATCTCGGCAAACGCGCGGACCCGCCGCGCAAACGCAAACGCGCATGAAGGACGTCCACGTCATCGGCGGCGGCCTTGCCGGCGCGGAAGCCGCCTGGCAATTGGCCCAAGCCGGCATTCCCGTCCGGCTGCACGAGATGCGGCCTGAGAAACCCACGGAAGTCCATCAATCGGCGGATCTGGCCGAACTGGTGTGCTCGAATTCCTTTCGCTCCGACGACGCCACCGCCAATGCCGTCGGCCTTCTGCACGAGGAGATGCGGCGCGCAGGCTCGCTGATCCTTCAAGCCGCCGACCAAAACCGGGTGCCGGCGGGGGCGGCGCTGGCCGTGGACCGCGAAGGTTTTGCCAAGGCCGTGACGGCGGCCATCGAGGCCGCGCCGGGGATCACGCTCTGCCGCGACGAACTGACCGGCTTGCCGCCGGACGATTGGGAAACCACGATTATCGCAACGGGGCCGCTGACTTCGGCCCCCCTGGCCGAGGCGATCCGGAAGCTTACCGGCGAAGACGCCCTCGCCTTCTTCGATGCCATCGCCCCCATCGTCCACCGCGACACGATCAATTTCGAGAAAGCCTGGTTTCAATCCCGCTACGACAAGGGCGAAGGCGCGGATTACATCAACTGCCCCCTCGATCGCGCCGGATACGAAGCCTTCATCGCCGCCCTGCTGGAGGCGGAAAAAATCGATTTTCGCGATTGGGAAAAGACGACGCCCTATTTCGAAGGCTGCCTTCCCATCGAAATCATGGCCGCCCGAGGGCCCGAGACCCTTCGCTTCGGACCGATGAAACCGGTCGGGCTCACCAATCCCCATTGCGCCGAAAAACCCTATGCGGTGGTCCAGCTGCGCCAGGACAACGCCCTTGGCAGCCTCTACAATCTGGTCGGCTTCCAGACGAAGCTCAAATATGGCGAGCAGACCGAGATTTTTCGCAAAATTCCGGGATTGGAAAAGGCCGAGTTCGCCCGCCTCGGCGGGCTGCACCGCAACACCTTCCTGAACAGCCCAAAGCTGCTGGACCCCGGCCTGCGGTTGAAAAAGGCGCCCCGTTTGCGCTTCGCCGGCCAGATCACCGGCGTCGAAGGCTATATCGAAAGCGCGGCCATCGGCCTGCTTGCCGGGCGCTTCACGGCGGCCGACGCAAAAGGCGAAACGGCGCTGCCCCCGCCGCCGACCACGGCCCTGGGTGCGTTGCTGCATCACATCACCGGCGGCGCCGATGCCGATACCTTCCAGCCGATGAACGTCAATTTCGGGCTTTTTCCGCCGCTCGAGGAAAAAACCCCCAAGAAGGCGCGCAAAAACGCCCTATGCCAGCGCGCCCTGAACGATCTTGCCGCCTGGCTTTCCCCTTCCCGCACCGCCGCCGAAGTCGCTTAGTATTTTCCCTTGCGCGCCCGCAGCCAAAGCCGGACTTCGCGAAAAGGCAGCGGCCTTGCCATGCGGGCATCGAAAAGGTCGTACCGCGCGCTTGCAAGCCTCGCGAGGTAACGGTCCGCAAGCGCCCCCAGCAACAAGGCCGGGTGCGCTTCGCTCGGCAAATCCCCTTTTTCGCGGCCGCGCTCCAACGCCGCCCGCGCCGCTTCGGCAAGACGCGCCGCAACGGCCGCCATGGCGGGGCTGCCGCGGTCAAGCGGCAGCGTCGCTGCGGAACTTCCCGCCGCCGCCAGCAGATCGTCCGGCAGGTAAAGCCGCCCGGCCCGGCCATGAAAGGGCACGGCCCGCAAAAGCCCCGTCAGCGCCCAGGCCGTACCGATTTCCGATGCCGCCCGTTCGGCGTCCGGGTTTGCCCGCACGCCCAGAATTTCCAGCGCCAGCAATTGCAGGCCGCCCGAGGTCGCTTTTGCATAGGCCTCCAATTCCGCCAGCGTAGCCGGCGGGCGCCGCGCCTGATCGAAGGAACGCGCGTCCAGCAATCGGTCAAAATGGCATTGGGACAGACCATGGGCGGCGATCGTCCGGTGCAGGGGTTCGGCAACGCCATGGTGGCGCGGGGTTGCGCCTTCATAGGCGCCGGCAAGGGCGTCGCGCCACCATTGCAGCCGGATTTCGCCGATCAAGGGTTCCGACGTCGCCTCCGGAATACGGGCAATTTCAAGGTTGAAGGCATAAAGGGCAAAAAGGGCGTCGCGCCGCGCCGGCGGCGCAAAAAGCGCGGTGAGATACCGGTCGGGATCGAATTGACGAAGCGCCGCCGCGCAAGAAGAAAAGGGATCGTTGTTTGCCATTTGCTCGAAGGTTACGGATTTCCTACCCTAGCGGCAGGATAGCCGGAAAACGGAGGCCTGCCATGCAGCGAAATTTGATCTTTCTTGCGGCGATTGCCATCGCGGTAGCCATCGTTACGCTTTCGATGCAGACCCAAAAAGAACCCGTCGGCGAAGTCTTTTTCATCGCGCCGGCGGACGGCGCTACCGTGAAGAGCCCTTTCAAACTGGCCTTCGGAACGAAGCACATGGACATTGTCCCGGCCGGCACGGAGCAGCCCCATAGCGGGCACCACCATTTGCTCATCGACACCGCCTTGCCGCCACTCGATCAACCCATCCCGAAAGACGCCCTGCACCGGCATTTCGGCAGCGGCCAGACGGAAACCGAAATCACGCTTTCCCCCGGCACCCACCGTCTGCAATTGCTGCTTGGCGATCACAACCACGTTCCCCATAACCCACCGGTTGTCTCGGACGTCATCACCGTCACGGTCACGGAATAAGCAATGCCTTTTCGCTGGCCGCTTGGCAGGTTATAGTTAGAGCAATTCCAATTTGCGGAAAACGGCGAACCTTTATTGAAGGGACGACACACATGAAGATTCTCGAATCACTCACTGGGACGATTGTTCTCGGGATCGTGCTGACGGTCCTGATGGTCATCGTTATCGGCAGCCTTTAAGCCAGCTCGTAGAGGGGTAAAAATGGATTATTTCAACGCAACTTGGGTGGATTTTTTCATCCGCTATCTCCACGTACTGAGCGGCTTCATGTGGATCGGTCTGCTTTGGTATTTCAACTTTGTCCAGATCCCGGTCGCAAAGAATTTGCCAGCGGAATTGAAACCCGCCATCGGTAAGCACATCGCGCCGAAAGCGCTCTTCTGGTTTCGTTGGGCGGCGTTGGCCACCATCGCTTTCGGGCTGCTTTTGGCCTGGCGGAGCGGCTATCTCGTCAACGCCATGTCTCTTGGCCTTTCGGAAAGCGGCAACGTCCAGCAGACGGCCATCGGCATCGGCATGTGGCTGGGCCTGATCATGGCCTTCAACGTCTGGTTCATCATCTGGCCGAACCAGAAACGGGCCATTGGCATCGTGCCGGCAAGCGATGAGGAAAAAGCTGCCTCGGCGCGGGCCGCCATGCTGGCCTCGCGGATCAACACGGCCCTTTCGATCCCGATGCTCTACGCCATGGTTTCGGCGCAGAACCTCTATTAGAGGATCTATTTTTTAAGACATGCGGCGGGGCGCTTCGGCGCCCCGCTTTTTTTAATCGACGGCGATCAGCGCCGCGGCAACGCGGCGCCCTTCCGTCGCCAGCACGTTGTAGGTCCGGCACGCCGCGCCGGTACTCATGGCTTCAAGGGCGACACCCTGCGCACGGAAAATCTGGTGCAACGCCTTTTCCAGGGGAAAAGCCGTCTTGCCGGCGCCAAGCAACAGCAATTCGATCTCCGTCCCCCCAATCAACGACGCCAATGCCGTAAGGGCGGGCGTGGAAACATCCGCCACGTCCCAGGCCAACACGCGGTCGGAAAAGACGAGCACGTTGCCCTCATGGGCCTCGCCGCTTATGCGAAAACGGCGATCGCCATAGGCTTGAATGAGCTTGAGGCCTTCCGGAACCAGGGGCGTAATGTCCACCCAACCGCTCCTTTTAAGGGGCTTCCTCCGCAGCGTTGCCGCTTTCGTCCAAATCCCGGCGAAGATTCAGATAAAGAATCAGCGGCACCGCGATGCAAACCGACGAATAGGTGCCGATAACGACGCCAAAGATCATGGCAAAGCTGAAACCGGCGATCACCTCGCCGCCAAAGAAATAGAGCGCGAACAGCGCCAGCAAGGTTGTCACGCTGGTCCGGATCGTCCGCGACAGCGTTTCGTTGATGCTGGCATTGAAAAGCCGATCCAGGGGCATCCGTTTGTATTTCCGCAAATTCTCGCGGACACGGTCGTACACAACGACCGTGTCGTTGATGGAATAGCCCGCAATCGTAAGAACGGCGGCCACCGTCGACAGGTTGAACTCAAGCTGGAAGAAGGCAAAAATTCCGATTGTCGCCAGCACGTCATGGGCAAGCGCCAACACCGCCCCCACGCCGAATTGCCATTCAAAACGGAACCAGATGTAAATCAGCATCGCCACGACCGCCAATAGAACGGCGGTGATCCCGGCACGGATCAGCTCGCTTCCCACTTTCGGCCCAACAAATTCGACGCGGCGATATTCGACGTTGTCGCCCAGGGCCTTGCGTACCGCTTCCACGGCAAGCTGTTGGGCCGCCTCCCCGCCTTCCTGTTTCTGTACGCGAACGAGCACATCCGTCGGCGCGCCAAATTCCTGCAGCGTCACTTCGCCCAGATCCAGGCCGCCCAAGGTGGCCCGCATGGCGCCAAGGTCCGCCGGCACCGGCGTGCGCACTTCGACCAGCACGCCGCCTTCGAAGTCGATCCCGTAATTCAGCCCGCGGGCGAAATAGAAGCCGAGAGAAGCCAGCACCAACACCACCGAAAAGGCAAAGAAAACCAGGCGCCAGCGGATAAATTCAAAACTCGGCTTATCGGGCAGAAGACGAAACATACGCATCCCCTATAACGGCAACGCCGTCGGTTTCGAGCGGCGCAGCCAAGCCACCATGATCAGCCGCGTCACCATGATGGCCGTGAACATCGAGGTCATCAGCCCGATGGAAAGCGTCACCGCGAAGCCTTTCACCGGCCCGGAACCAAAGAGAAAAAGCAGCAGCGCAGCGATGAACGTCGTCAAATTCGAATCAACAATCGTCGTCAGCGCCCGCTGATAGCCCGAATCGATGGCCGAAATCGGCGTCCGTCCGGCACGCGCCTCCTCGCGGATACGCTCGAAAATAAGCACGTTCGCATCGACCGCCATCCCGATCGTCAGCACGATGCCGGCAATCCCCGGAAGGGTGAGCGTTGCCTGCAACAGCGACAGCGCCGCCGCAATCAGCACCATGTTCACGGCCAGGCCCACATTCGCCATCAGGCCAAAGCGGCCATAGATCCCCACCATAAAGACGACGACAAGCACCAGGCCAAGGATGCAGGCAATCTTGCCAGCGCGAATGGAATCGGCGCCAAGGCCCGGCCCCACCGTCCTCTCTTCGAGGATCGTCAAAGGCGCCGGCAACGCACCGGCCCGAAGCAACAGAGCAAGGTCCTGCACTTGCTGCACCGTGAACCGCCCGGAAATGATGCCACTGCCCCCAAGAATTGCCGAGCGGATCACCGGCGCGCTGATCACGCGCCCGTCCAGAACGATGGCAAAGGGCTTGCCGATATTGTTTTTCGTAATTTCGCCGAATTTTCTCGCCCCCAGCGAATCGAATTTGAAGAACACGACGGGCTGGGCGTCCTCGAAAGTCGGCTGCGCGTCCACCAGCGTATCGCCGGAAAGCATCACGCGCTTGCGAATGACATAGGGAATGGGCAGGCCATCGCTGCCGGTGTCGTCGGAAGGCAGCAGGACGGAACCCGGTGGAATGCGGCCCGCACGCGCCTCTTCCACCGTCGTCGTCAGATCCACAAGGTGAAAGTTCAGCTTCGCCGTCTTGCCGAGAAGTTTTTTGATGCGCTCAGGGTCTTTCACGCCCGGCAGCTGAACAAGAATGCGGTCCGTTCCCTGGCGTTGGATCGTCGGCTCCCGCGTGCCCGTTTCGTCGATGCGGCGGCGAACGATTTCGATCGATTGTTCGACGGCAAGGCGGCTGCGCTCATTCAACGCCTGTTCGGTATAGACAAGGCGAATCTGCCCGTCTTCCGTTCCGGAAAAGGCCATGTCCGTATCCAGCGCCGCGACCAGCTCCCTGGCCTTTGCAAGCGCGGAAGGGTCAACCAGGTTGAACGCGACGCCCTGCTCTTCGACGCCAAGATTCTTGTAACCGATACGGGCCTTGCGAAGCGTCACGCGTACGCTGTCGACCAGGGATTCAAGGCGTTCGCGAATGACGGCGTTGACATCGACTTCGAGAAGCAGATGCGAGCCGCCCTGCAAATCGAGGCCCAGATTGATGTTCTTATGGGGCAGCCAGTCGGGCAGGCCTTCGAGCGCATCTTCCCGAAACAAATTCGGAGACGCAAAAACGAGGCCGAAAAAACAGACCCCGAGAATCAGAAGAATTTTCCATCTTGCGAAATAAATCATTCGGCCACCGGCATGGAAAGCAAGGCTGCAGGACGTTCTTTAATTGGACTTTCCCTTATCCTTATCGTCATTTGCCGCCGGTTCGGGCTTTGACAAAATGTCGGTAATCGTTGCCCGGGCCACGCGCACGCGCACATTGTCCGCGATTTCGACCAGAACCTCCCGATCGTCGACAACTTTTGCAACCGAGCCGATGATACCGCCGCCGGTGATGATCTGATCGCCGCGACGAAGGGCGCCCACCATTTCGCGGTGCTGTTTCGCTTTCTTCTGCTGCGGCCGGATAAGCAGGAAATAAAAGACCACAAAAATCAGAACAAGGGGCAGGAACATCTCGAGGCCGCTTGGTTCGGCCCCGGTTTGTGCAAGTGCAGGGGAAATCAACATCGGGTTTTCCTTCAACCTTTGATTTGCGCGGATCATACTGTGCCGTCACGGCCTTGGAAAGTGGCGCTTTTCAAGCCCATAAAGACGTTCAATTTCGGCCCCGGAGGGTTCCCTCCCCGCTTGCCGATCGTCTATGATCCCCCTGGCCGGCCGCCTTGGCCGGATACAGCCACGCTGGGACACGGAATGGACCAACCCCTCGAACCGTTGCTTCGCAGGATCGCCGAATTGCTGGAGCGGATGGCGCCGGCAAAAGCGGCAAGCGTCCCGCTGAACGGGGCCGACGCCTTTGTCTGGCACGCGGAATCGGCCCGGATGGAACCGGTGCCGCTTGTCAACCGCGTCGACATCGACCTGCTTCGCGGCGTGGACAGCCAGAAACGAATTCTTATGGAAAACACGCGCCGCTTCGCCAAAGGCCATCCGGCCAACAACGCGCTTCTATGGGGCGCCCGGGGCACGGGCAAAAGCTCCCTGGTAAAGGCGGCCCACGCAAGCATCAGCGCCGAGGAAGCCGGCACGCTGACCTTGGTCGAGATTCACCGCGAGGAAATCGCTTCGCTGCCGCAATTGTTGACGCTTCTTCGGCAAAGCGAACGGCGCTTTATTCTTTTCTGCGACGACCTTTCCTTCGACGGCAAGGACGCGGCCTACAAATCCTTGAAAGCGGTGCTGGAAGGCGGCATCGAAGGCCGGCCGGAAAACGTTCTCTTTTACGCAACGTCAAACCGGCGCCATTTGATGCCAAGGGAAATGATCGAAAACGAGCGTTCCGTCGAGATTCACGGCGGCGAATCCGTCGACGAAAAAATCTCTCTTTCCGACCGTTTCGGGCTTTGGATCGGCTTTCACAATTGCGATCAGCCGACTTTCTTTGAAATCGTCGAGGCCTATGCGGCCCATTACGGGCTGGATTTGCCCAAGGCGACGCTTCGGGCCGAGGCACTGGAATGGTCCATGACGCGCGGCGCGCGTTCGGGCCGGGTGGCCTGGCAGTTCATTCAGGACCTAGCCGGGCGCCTGGGGAAACCACTGCGCTAGGACGCGTGCCTTCCCGTCAGGAACCTCGCCGGTGAGATAGCGCGTCGGATCGACAGCCCGGGTGCCGCGCCGCAATTCAAAATGCAGTTGCGGCGACGTGACGTTGCCCGATTTTCCCACCTTCGCCACCGGCTCGCCCCGTTTGACAACGTCGCCGCGCTTGACCAGCGGCCGGTCCGTATGGCCATAGGCGGAAATCCAACCATCCGCATGCTTGATCAGCAACAAATTCCCAAACCCGCGAAGTTCGCTGCCGACATAAACGACGACGCCGTTTTCCGCTGCCCGAACCGGCGTTCCCTTCGGCGCGGCGATGTTGATGCCGTCGTTGTGCAACCCGCCCGATTTCGGCCCGAACCCGGCCAGGAGCTTCCCCTCGACCGGTTTGAGAAAGTTGCGTTTCCCGCGCGGCGGCGGTTTTGTCACCCTGGAAGACGTGACGGCCCGCCCGCGCCGCTTCGTCTTGGAGGCCACGGCTTTGCTCTCGCCCGATAGGCGCAATTTCTGGCCAACGGTGATCTTGTAGGGGGGGCGCATATTATTTTGCTGCGCCAAAGCGCGCATGTTGATCCCGAATTTACGCGAAATGCCATAAACGGTGTCCCCCTTCCGCACAACATAGGTTTGCTGCCCCGGCAGGCGCAGCTTTTGCCCAATGCGCAAATTGTATGGGGGGCGAAGGCCGTTCGCGTCAATCAGCGCCCGAATCGTCACGCCTTGGCGCCGTGCAATGCCATAAACGGTGTCTCCCTTGCGAACCGTGACGCCTTTCTTTTGGGAGGCCGGCAAGGACGAAAGCCCGTAAGTCTTGCCGGTAATCCAGGGTTCGCTGCAGCCGGAGGCCGAAAGGACGACCGCCAGCATCGCCGCCATCCACCAATTTTTTAAGAGGTTGCGGAACATGCGTTCCCCTATCCATTCCGGCCCGCCGCCGACTATGGCGTCAGATATTAGGTGGAGGAGGAAAAGCCTTCAACCGCGTGGCCAATTTTGCGCTTTAGCGGACCGGCGGTTCCCCGACAAGGGGAACGAAACGGACAAGGCCCAAATCTTCCACATGAAGGCCGTCCGCCTCTTTGCGGACGCGCTGGAGGGATTGCGCATCGCCGGAAGGGCCGGTTGGAATCACCAGAACGCCGCCAATTCGTAGTTGATCGAGAAGCACCTCAGGGATTTCCGTGGCGCCGGCCGTTACCAGAATGCGGTCGAACGGCGCCTGCTCCGGCCACCCCTGCGTGCCGTCGCCAAGCCGGGTCGTGACGTTGTGAAGGCCAAGCTTGTCAAAACGGGCCTGGGCCGTCTTCAGCAAATTGCCATGGCGCTCGATCGTATAGACGCGGCGAAAGAGCTGGGCCAACACGGCCGTCTGATAGCCGGAACCGGTGCCGATTTCGAGCACCCGGAGCCGCTTGTCCCCCACAATCGCCCCTGTCATCATCGCCACCACCGCCGGCTGGCTAATGGTCTGGCCGCTTTCGATGGGAAGGGCCGTGTTTTCGTAAGCCTCTTCCTGAAAATTTTCCGGCACGAAAAGGTGGCGCGGCGTTTTTTCAATGGCCGACAGCACGTTTACGTCCTGAATGCCGTTCTGACGCAGATCCATGATGAGCCGGACCTGCCGCGGATCCACCGTCAATCAAGCACCCGTTTCAAATCCTTGATCAGCGAACCATCGGTAAGGTCCAGTTTCAGCGGGCATATGGAAATGATTTTGTTGCCAATGGCTTCGACGTCCGTTTCGGAAGACCTGGCGGCGTCCGGCTCCAGATCGGGAAGCAGCCAGTCCAATTGAAACATCCGCCGCGGGCCATCCTCTTCCAGACAGGCGATGCGCTGATCGTATTTGCGCCGCCCCTGACGCGTGGCGGCCATGCCAACGATTTCCTCGGCCGGTACGTTCGGAAAATTGACGTTGATGAGCGTGTCTTTTTGCCAGGGAACGGCCGTCACCTTGCGAACGATGTCCGAGACATAGCGGGCAGCCCCGTCCCAGCAATAAGGCTTGCGGCCATTGACGCTGAACGCGATCGACGGCACGCCAAGAAGCGTCCCTTCAAAGGCTGCCGAAATCGTGCCGGAATAGGTGATGTTTTCGGCAAAGTTCGGCCCAGGATTGACGCCCGAAAGCAGCAAGGTCGGCAGTTTTCCGTCAAGCAGCTCCTTGCACGCCAGCAAAACGCAATCCGTCGGCGTGCCGTCGACGGCAAAATGGCGGGGGCCAAACTGGCGCACTTCGAGCGGGGCGTTGTAGGTGATCGAATGGCCGGCCCCGGTGTTGTCCTGCTGCGGCCCAACGACCCAAACGTCGTCGGTGAATTCCAGCGCGATTTTTTCGAGCAATTCGATACCGGGCGTCTGAACGCCGTCGTCGTTCGTGACAAGGATGCGGGCATTTTTCAGATCGAGAGGTGCATCAAACATTGGGTGCGATTTCTTTCATACCGTCCAGATAGGGGTGCAACACATGGGGAAGGCCGATGCCGCCATCGGCACGCTGGCCGTTTTCGAGGATGGCGACCAGGGTGCGGCCAACGGCAAGACCGGATCCGTTCAGCGTGTGCGGAAAACGCGTTCCCTTCTCGCCCTTGGCACGGAAGCGGGCTTTCATGCGCTGCGCTTGAAAATCGCCGCAATTCGAGCAACTGGAAATCTCGCGATAATCGCCCTGCCCCGGCAGCCAGACCTCCAAATCGTAAGTCTTGCGAGCGGAGAATCCCATGTCGCCCGCCGAAAGACAAACGACGCGATAGGGAAGTTCCAGCCGCCGCAGCACTTCTTCCGCGGCCGCCGTCATCCGTTCCAGTTCCTCATCCGATTCATCCGGATCGACGATGCTGACCAGCTCGACCTTGTTGAACTGGTGCTGGCGGATCATGCCGCGCGTGTCCTTGCCCGCGGCGCCGGCCTCCGAGCGGAAACAGGGCGTCAACGCAACGTAGCGCTGCGGCAGCGTGTTCGCTTCGAGAATCTCGCCGGCGACCAGATTGGTCAGCGCCACTTCCGCCGTCGGCAACAACCAAAAACCGTCCGTCGTGCGAAACAAATCCTCGCCGAATTTCGGCAATTGGCCGGTGCCGTAAAGGGCGTCTTCGCGCACCAGACAAGGCGGACTGATTTCCCGGTAGCCGAATTCCTGGGTATGCAGATCAAGCATGAAGGCGGCAAGGGCCCGTTCCAGCCGGGCCAGCGCCCCGGAGAGCACGACAAAACGGGCGCCGGAAAGCTTGGCGGCAGCGGCGAAATCCATGTCGCCCAGCCCTTCCCCCAACTCGAAATGTTCTTTTGCTTCAAAGGAAAAGTCCGGCTTCTTGCCAAAGCTTCTTATCTCGACATTTGCCGTTTCGTCGGTTCCATCGGGCACGTCCCCGGCCGGCAAATTCGGAAGACCCGCCAGCAGGTCAAAAAGGCGCTCGCCTTGCTCGCGTTCGTCCTGCTCGCACGCCTGCATCTCTGCCTTCATTGCCGTGACGTCGCTTTCCAGCGTTGCCGTATCGGCGCCTTTCTGCTTGCGAAGGCCAATTTCCTTAGAGACGGCCTTGCGTTTTTCGCGAAGGCCCTGAAGCGCGGTCTGGGCCGCACGATGCTTGGCATCCAGGTCGAGAACGGCTTTCGCCTGCGGCGGAAGCCCTCGCCGGGCCAAGCCTCGGTCGAAAACGTCTGGGTTTTTCCGGATCCAGGCTAAATCAAACATAGAAGGCCCGCTGTCGTGAAGACGCCCACTTTATAGGGGGCCACGCGCGTCCCGTCCACAAAGAGGCAATCCGCATCAGGCTTCATCGGCCGGGGCCTTCTTCGTCCGGGCGCGCTTCTCGGCCATGCGGACGGAAAGAATCGAAAGCTCGTAAAGCAACAGCACCGGCAGCGCCAAACTCACCTGGCTGATGACATCGGGCGGCGTCAGCACGGCGGCGGCCATGAAAATCGCAACCAGGGCATATTTCCGCTTGGCGGCAAGGCCCGCCGCCGTGACGGCGCCGACGCGGGCCAGCAAGGTCAACAGCACCGGAAGCTGGAAGCAAAGCCCGAAGGCGAAGATCAATTTCATGACCAGGCCAAGATATTCGTTCACCTTCGCTTCCAATTGGATCGGCAGACCGCCGGTCCCGGCCGGCGTCTCGAAACTCAGGAAAAATTCCCAGGCCATCGGAATCACGGCGTAATAGACCAGCGCCGCCCCCGCCGTAAAAAGAATTGGCGTGGCAATCAAAAACGGCAGGAACACCTTCTTTTCGTGGCGGTACAGCCCCGGTGCCACGAAGGCCCAGATTTGCGCGGCGACGATCGGAAAAGAAAGGCAAAGGCTGGCAAAGAAGGCGACTTTGACATAGGTAAAAAAGACTTCGGCCAGGCCGGTATAGATCAGCCGCCTGCCCGTCTCCTGGCCATAGATCTCTGCCAGCGGGCGTACCAGAAAGGCAAAGATGTCCTCGGCAACGAAGTAACAGCCGAGAAAAACAATAAAGAGAACGCCCACCGCCCACATGAGGCGGTTGCGAAGCTCGACGAGGTGCTCGAGCAGCGGCATTTTTTTATCATCCGCGCTCATTGCGCTCGGAATCGTTTACGGGGGCGTTGTTCTTGGGGGCGGGCTTCTCCGGTGCGATGCCGTTTTCGACGGTGCCGCCGGAAGCCATGTTGCGAAATTCGTCCAGATCGGATTCCTTCGCGATTTCGTCGATGCTGCTGCGAAATTCGCGGATCAGAACCCGTATTTTGCCTGCCCACCTGCCGAGGGTGCGCAGCACGAGCGGCAATTCCTTCGGCCCAATCACGAGAATCGCAAGAATCATGATCAGGGCCAGTTCCGGCCAGCCGATATCAAACATAGCTTGTAACCCTGGTCGCGTTCATGGGGACGTGGGAGAGGCCGGTCAGGACTTGGTGGCGTCGTCCTTTTCGGCGTCGGACTTCACGGACGGGTTTCTGGAAGGGTCGTCCTGCCTCAGGGCCGGTGCGCTATCGGGCCGTCCCTCTTCTTCGTCCTTGAGGCCGGAGCGGAAGGTCTTCACGCCCTTCGCAAGGTCTCCCATCACTTTCGGCAATTTCCCGGCACCGAAGATGATCAAAACGATCACCAAGACCAGAACAATCTGCCAGATGCCAATGCCGCCCATCCAAGGACTCCTGATTTCCGCTACCGGGTTTCGGCCCCAAGGCCTTTTGATCCAAAGAGCTTTCGCCCCAAAAGCCAGAAGATCATGTCAGAAACGCGCCCCCCCCGCAACTTGGGCCCATAAGGGCCTTATTGCGCCGAAGGCTCCTCCTCCGGCTCGAAGGCCACCAGCACGTCGCCATCCTCTTCGTCCGCGCTGGTATCTTCTTCCGGCAGTTCGCCGGCAACGTCTTCTTCGGACGGCTCCCCATCCTCCGGCAGCAGGGATTCTTCCTGCGCCTGATCCGCGTAGATCGAAATCGCGGGACGCTGATCCAGCAAGCCGGCGGCCTTCAGTTCCTCCATGCCGGGCAAATCGTCCTGACCGGCGAGGTTGAAATGGCTGTAAAACGCGTCCGAAACCCCCCAGGCCATCGGCCGGCCCGGCGTCTGACGGCGTCCCATCGGACGAATCCAATCCGCTTCGAGCAATTGATCGAGGGTCCCCCGGCTTAAGGCGACGCCACGAATTTCCTCGATCTCGCCGCGCGTCACCGGCGCGTGATAGGCGATGATCGCCAGAGTTTCTTTCGCCGCGCGGGAAAGGCGGCGTTTGACTTCCTTTTCGATGCGAAGCCGCCCAGCCAAATCCGGCGCCGTGCGAAAGGCCCATTTGCCGCCGACCTGTATCAACGTCACGCCACGATTCGCGTAGGCACGGCGCAAGGTTTCCAGAAGATCCGGCAGGTCCGCGTCGTTCGGCAATTGCCCCGACAGCGTCTTTTCGTCGAGCGGTTCCGCCGCCGCGAACAACACGGCCTCGAGAATACGTAAATGCTGATTTAGACCCGTTGTCATTTTCTGTCTGTCGCCTTGCGAATGTAAATGGGGCTAAAGTTCCGATCCTGGCGAATCTCGGCATGGCCGTCGCGCACCAGTTCCAGGCTCGCCGAGAACGTCGATGCGACCGCCGAGCGCAATCGGATGCCGCCTTCCGGCACGTCCGGAAGATACGCCATCAGCGTTTGCCAATCCGGCATCGCGCCAAGCATGGCGGAAAGGCGTTCGAGCGCCATTTCCGTCGAAAAGAGGCTCATCGCCTCGATGTGCAGGGGGCCTGCCTTGGCGCGCGCATGAATGTCGCCATAGCTGCGCAGCATGTCATGCAGCGAAAGAACGTAGACGGACTTGCCGACAATCGTAATGCCTTCCGGATCGCCCCGGCTGAAGACGTCCCGCCCCAATTGCGGCCGCGCGAACAATTGCTGGCTGGCCGCTTGCATCGATTCCAGGCGGCGCAATTGAAAGGCCAGCGCTTCGGCCATTTCCGCGGCGGTCGGCCCCTCTTCGTTTTCTTCCGGTTCCGGCAGCAGCAGCTTGGACTTCAGATAGGCGAGCCAGGCTGCCATAACCAAATAATCGGCCGCAATTTCGAGCCGCTGATGCCGCACGCGGGCAATAAAATCGAGATATTGGTTGGCAAGGTCGAGGATCGAAATTTGGGCAAGGTCGAGCTTTTGTTCCCGCGCCAGCGTCAGCAGGATGTCGATGGGCCCTTCAAAACCGGTCAGATTGAGGACAAATTGCCCATCCGCATCGACGATCGGGGGTGATTCGAAGCTCTCTTCCGATTCCAACAACCGCAGCCCCTAAGCCAGCCCCGCAAGGGTCACAATCACGCGGAGCACCATTTCGGCCGGAACGAGCACCAGCCAAGAGAAGATGTTTAGATTAACGCCGATCGCATCGCCAAGCATCGGCAAAATGAAAAGCAGTCCCAAAAGAATCGGCAGGCCAAAGCGTTCCAGCCTGGCCAGCTGCAAAGCAAGCCCATGGGGAAGCAGGCCGACGGCAACCCGCCCGCCATCCAAAGGCGGCAAAGGCAGCATGTTAAAGACCGCCAAAATCACATTGATATAAATGGCATTTTGCAAGTTTGCGATCAGCCATTCCTGCCCCGTCTCGGGGAAAACCGGCACCAGATGAACGGCCATGGCGGCGCCAAGGGCAATCAGAAGATTCATCCCCGGTCCGGCGGCGGCAACCCAGATCATGTCCCGCTTTGGAACGCGCAAGCGGGCAAAATTCACCGGCACCGGCTTTGCATAGCCAAAAAGGATTGGCGAATGGATCAGCAGCAACAGCGCCGGAAGCAGCACCGTGCCAAAGGAATCGACGTGGCGGAACGGGTTCAGCGTCACGCGCCCGGCACGCAGGGCCGTATCGTCGCCAAAGCGAAGGGCGACATAGCCGTGGGCCGCCTCATGCAAGGTGACCGCCAGCAGAACCGGAATCGCCCAGACGGACGCCATGTAGAGAATGCCACCAAAATCCATTACCCCTCTCCCAGATGCGCGGCCAGGCACGTTTTGATTTCGTCCAGATCGGCGTCCTGCTTTTCGTCGCGCTGCCGGCTTTGCGCCCGGGCAAGCCGGGCTTGCGCCGCCGGCGCAAGGGGGCCGACCGCGGCGGCCAAAGCCGTCATTTCATCGAACTCGCCGTTGCAATGGAGCACCAAATCGCAGCCTGCGGCCAAGGCCGTTTCGGCCCGCATCGCCAAATCCCCTTCCAGCGCCCCCATCGAAAGATCGTCCGTCATCAAAAGCCCATCGAAGCCGATCTGCTTGCGGATTACCTCCGTGACAACGGTTTTGGAAAGGGTCGCCGGTGCCTCGGCGTCGAAGGCCGAATAAACGATGTGGGCCGTCATCGCCAACGGCATATCGGCCAGGGCGCTAAAGGGACGAAAATCCGTTGCCGCGAGCTCGGCCGCCGTGGCGGTTACCACCGGCAACGCCTTGTGGCTGTCGACCCGGGCGCGGCCATGGCCGGGAATGTGCTTCAGCACCGGCAACACGCCGCCGGCGAGAAACCCCTCGCACATGGCGGCGCCCAGCATGGCAACGCGGTCCGCGTCCCCCCCGAAGGCGCGGTCGCCGATGATCGAGTCCGCGTGCCGTTCCGGCAGATCCAGCACCGGCGCGCAATCGACATCGATGCCGAGATCGTCCAATTCGGCGGCGAGAAGCCGGGCGTTCAGCCACGCGGCTTCGGCCGCCGCCGCCGGATCCCGGTCCGCAAGCTCGCCGAAACGTGCCGCCGCGGGCGGAACCCGCCAATGGGACGACGGCAACCGGCACACCCGGCCCCCTTCCTGATCGATCAAGATGGGCGCCGCGCGTCCGACGCAATCCTTCAAATCCTGGACAAGCGCGCGGAGCTGGGCCGGATCGGCGCAATTGCGCGCGAAAAGAATAAAGCCGAGAGGCTGGGCGCTTGCAAAGAAGCGGCGTTCCTCCGCTGCAAGGGCCAAACCCCGGCAGCCGAGGAGAAGCGCCTTGGGAATGCTTCGGTCAGGGCCGGACAACGAGGCACCCCGATTTGCGTTTCTGAAGCTTGGCGCAGAGCGCCTTCGCCGCCCCGCGCCCGTCGATCGGCCCCGCCTGCAAGCGAAAGAAAATGCCTTTTGCGCCCAAATCCACCCGCTGCACATGGGGTGTCAGCCCTCCCAAAAGATCGCCATGGGCTTTTTGAAGCCGGGCCCATTGGTCGAGGGCGTCCCGTTCCGAACGAAGGGCCGCAACTTGAATGCGCCCCCCCTTCGCCACGATGGGCGCCGCCGATGCCGTGACTTTGGGCGTGGGTGTCGGTTCCGTTTTTTCGGCAGGCTTCGGCGCAGCCTTTGCAAGTTTTTCGGCAGGCTTCGGCGCAGCCTTTGCAAGTTTTTCGGCAGGCTTCGGCGCAGCCTTTGCAGGTTTTTCGACAGGCTTCGGTGCAGCCACCGGCGCCTCTTCCAAAAGGCGCAGCACTTCGGTTTTCGGAGGCGCTTGTTCGGCCAGGCTTTCCGCCGCTGGCGCCTTCGGCGGCGCGACCGGCTCTTCCGGCGGCGGCAGCAACTGGGTTACTTGTGGCTTCGGCGGCGCCTCGGAAAGCTGGTCGTATACAAGCTTGTCCTGAAACGGCACGTCCATGCCGCCCGGCGTTTTGGGGCGCAGCTTGATCGGGCCCTTTTCGGCCCGAACCATCGGCACCTGGGCTTCGGTGCCGGAAAGCTGTTCTTCTTCATAAGCGGTCCAGACGATGGCGGCGAACACGCCGAAAGCGGCCAGGGCCGCAACGAAACCAAAGAAGCCGCGGCGAAGAAAAAAGGGCCGCTGGGCTTGGGAGCGATCGATCGGACGCCGGGCCGCCTTCATCAGCGCATCTCCTCGACCGGCGCAACCCCAAAGACCTCCAGACCCGACGCGATAACGATGGCCAATGCCGAAACCAGCCCCATCCTGGCCGCCGACAATTCCAGATCGTCGGGGCGCAAAAACCGCAAAACCGTGTCCTCATTGCCCTGATTCCAAAGCCCATGAAATTCGCCGGCGAGATCGTAAAGGTAGAAGGCCAGCCGGTGCGGCTCGTGAAAATGCGCCGCCGTCTCCACCTGGCGCGGCCAATCCGCCATTTTGCGAATCAGGGCTAGCTCGCCCGGGGATGTCAGCCGGACGAAGGCCGCCTTGGCAAGCGCCGCCTCCGCAAGATCCATCTGGGGAAATTCCGTCTTTGCATGGCGAAGGACCGACTTCGCCCGCGCATGGGCGTATTGCACATAAAAAACCGGATTGTCCCGCGTCTGTTCACGCACTTTTTCGGTGTCAAAATCCAACGGCGCGTCGTTTTTGCGGGTCAGCATGATGAAGCGGACCACGTCCTTGCCGACCTCGTCCACCACCTCGCGAAGCGTGACGAAGGTGCCGGCGCGCTTCGACATCTTTATCTGCGCGCCGCCCTCCAACAGATTGACCAATTGACAGACTTTCACGTCAAGATCGCCCCGGCCATCCGTCACCGCCTGCACCGCCGCCTGCATGCGTTTGACATAGCCGCCATGGTCCGCGCCCCACACGTCGATCATCTGGGCAAAGCCACGGCGGAACTTGTCGAGGTGGTAGGCGATGTCGGTTGCGAAATAGGTCCAGGAATCATCGGATTTCTTGAGCGGGCGGTCGACGTCGTCTCCGAATGCCGTCGAACGAAAAAGCGTTTGCGGCCGGGGCTCCCAATCTTCGGGCAGCATCCCCTTTGGCGGCTCCAAGATCCCCTCATAGACGAGGCCCTTGCTCTCCAGGCTTTCCAGAACGTCCTGCACGCCGCCCGCGTTGACCAGCGCGCGCTCCGAAGAAAACCGGTCGAAAACGACGCCAAGCGCTTTCAAATCCTCGGTGACAAGCGCCATCATCGCGTCGATGGCAAAATCCCGGAAGACCGGAAGCCAGGTCTCGGGCGCCGCATCGACCCATTCGCGCCCGTATTTTTCGGCCAGGGCCTTGCCCACCGGCTTTAGATAATGGCCAGGATAGGAACCTTCGAAGGCATCCTCCCCGATCCGGATGCCAAGGGCTTCGCAATAGCGGGAATGGGCGGCCTGGGCCAATTTATCGACCTGGGCGCCGGCGTCGTTGATGTAGAACTCGCGGGTAACGCGGTAGCCCACCTTTTCGAGAAGCGACGCCAGCACGTCGCCAATGACGGCGCCCCGCCCATGGCCGACATGCATCGGACCGGTCGGATTGGCCGAGACGTATTCGACATTGACCGCCTCCGCCTGGCCCAAATCCTGATCGCCATAGGCCGTGCCCTCGGCCAGGATTTCGGCAAGGCGTTCGTACCAAAAAGCGTCGCTTAGCCGCAGATTGATAAAGCCGGGGCCGGCCACCTCGACCGACACCACCGTCGGGTTTTCCGCAAGCTGGGCGGCGATGCGCTCGGCCAGATCCCGGGGCTTTTGTCCGGCCCCCTTGGCCAGCACCAGAGCCGCGTTCGTCGAAACGTCGCCATGGGCGGCTTCGCGCGGCGGCTCGGCGACGATCTTGGTCGTCACAAGCTCCGGCGCCAGCGTGCCGGCGACCGTCATTTCTTCAACAATGCTTAGAACTTCAGCCTGAAAGTATTTGAAAAGGTTCATTCTATTTTCTTGTATGCATCAAAGAGCCGACGATGTTCCTCCAACGCGAAGCGGTCCGTCATGCCGGCAATGTAATCGAGGACGAGCTGCGCCTGCCCCGGTGGGTCCAGGCCTTCCATGTCTGCCTGCCATTCCGACGGCAGGCAACCCGGTTCGGCAAGGAGAAGGTCGAACAGTTCCTTCACGATCCGGCGCGCCTTGCTGGCCATGCGGTTAACCTTGTAATGGCGGTACATGCGCCGCATGAGAAAGGCCTTCAAATCCTGATTGTCCTTCTCCATTTTCTCGGAAAAGGCGACGATGGGAGCGTCCAGGTCGCGGATGGCCTGGGCGCTTTTCGGGTTGGCCTGACCCAGCCGGCGTTTCGTCTCGCCAATCAAATCCAGCACCATGCGGTCGATCAACCGCCGGATGGTCTCCGGAACCAGACGCTGGATCTCGATTTCCGGGTAGCGTCCCCGCACTTCGGCCAGGACCGGGCCGACCAGCGGCACGTCCGCCACCTCGTCCACCGTGAAAAGCCCGGCGCGCAGGCCATCGTCGAGATCGTGGCTGTGATAGGCGATGTCGTCCGAAAGGGCGGCGATTTGCGCCTCGGCACCGGCAAAGCTCGCCAATTCCAAGTCATGCACCGCCACATAAGCAAGAATGCCGTCCGGCACGTCCTTGCCGGGTTTTGCCTTCGGCCCGGCAAGGGGGCCATTGTGCTTCACGATCCCCTCCAGGGTTTCCCAGGTGAGGTTGAGGCCGTCGAATTCCGCGTAACGCCGCTCCAGATCGGTAAGAACGCGCAGCGTATGGGCGTTGTGGTCAAAGCCGCCATAGGCCGCCATCGCCGCATCGAGCCCGGCCTCGCCGGCATGGCCGAAAGGCGGGTGGCCAAGGTCGTGGGCCAGCGCCAGCCCCTCCGCCAAATCCTCGTTAAGCGCCAGGGCGCGCGCGATGGCACGCGCAATCTGCGCCACTTCGAGGCTGTGGGTGAGCCGCGTCCGGTAATTGTCGCCTTCGTGATAGACGAAGACCTGGGTCTTGTATTTGAGACGCCGAAACGCCGATGCGTGGATGATGCGGTCGCGGTCGCGCTGAAAAACCGTCCGCATTGTGCTTTCCGCTTCCGGATGGCGGCGGCCGCGGCTTTCTTCCGGCCTGCAGGCGTAAGGTGCAAGAGGTTCCATGGCCGGACACTACTCGGAAGCTTTGGGCGGGCGCAACGCTTCCCTTCACCCGTCCCGTGCCCGGCCCGGTCTGAAAGTGCCTAGAAAACATTGATAAAATCGATCCAGTCCCCAGCTAACAAGCGGGCCGGTTTTACGGACCCGAATTTTGGCCTAGAATGGGTGCCATGGAAGCTACACAACTCACCATTTCGCAAAGCGCCGCCAAGCGCATTGCCGAATTGCTCGCCGCCGAGGCAGAGCCCGGCCATATGCTGCGCATCGCCGTCACCGGCGGCGGCTGCTCGGGGTTTCAGTACAATTTCACCTTCGACAATGCGACGAACGCCGACGATCTGATTTTTGAAAAAAACGGCGCCAAAGTCGTGATCGACGAAATCAGCCGCGAATATCTGGCCGGCGCCGAAGTCGATTTCGTCGAAGACCTGATCGGCTCCGCCTTCGCCATCCGCAATCCGAACGCCACGGCGTCCTGCGGCTGCGGCAATTCCTTTTCCGTCGGCTAGACGGATCGCCCCATCCGTGAAGGTCGCCTCCTGGAACGTCAATTCCATCAAGACCCGGCTGCCCCACGTGCTGGCATGGCTGGATATGGCCGCGCCGGACGTGCTTTGTCTGCAGGAAACCAAAACTGTTGAAGAAAATTTTCCCGCCCTTGAAATCGAAGCGGCGGGCTACAAATCCGCCGTCGTCGGTCAGAAGGCCTATAACGGCGTCGCCATTTTGGCGAAGGCCCCCATCGAGGTGCTGGAACGGCGGTTGCCCGGCGAAAAAGCGGACGAACAGGCGCGCTATGTGGAGGCCCGGATCGAAGGCGTGCGCGTGGCCTCGGTCTATCTTCCGAACGGCAACCCGGTTACGACAGAAAAATTCGATTACAAGCTGCGCTGGCTGGACCGGCTGACGCGCCACACCGAGGCCCTTCTAAAGACGGAAGAGCCCTTCGTGCTGGCGGGCGATTTCAACGTCATCCCGACGGCCATGGACGTGCACGATCCGAAAGGCTGGACGGAAGATGCGCTTTACACGCTGCCCACCCGGGAAAAATTCCGGGCGCTGGTCTATCTTGGCCTGACGGATGCGTTTCGAAGCCTACACCCGGCCGCCCACGCCTACACCTTTTGGGATTACCAGGGCGGCGCCTGGCAGCGCGACCTCGGCCTTCGCATCGACCATTTGCTGCTTTCGCCCCAGGCCGCCGACCGGCTCGAAACATGCGAGATCGACAAGAGCCCCCGTGCCAAGGAAAAGCCCTCGGACCACACGCCGATCTGGTGTCAGATATCGGCGTAAGCGCGTTTTTCCGCCTTGGCGCCGGGATGGGTAAGCGCCCCCTTCTCCGCATCGCCGACATTTTTTGCATAGCGCCAAAGCGCGCCCGAACCAAAGTCGCTTTCCCGCGGCTTCCAGGCTTTTGCGCGCTTGGCGAGTTCTTCGTCGCTTAGCTCGACCTCAATTGTGCCTTTGTCGGCATCGATGGCGACGATGTCGCCATTCTTCAACAGCGCGATCGGACCACCGACCGCCGCTTCCGGCCCGACATGGCCAATACAGAAACCGCGCGTCGCGCCGGAGAAACGGCCATCCGTGATGAGGGCCACCTTGTCGCCCATGCCTTCGCCGTAAATGGCGGCCGTTGTCGCCAGCATCTCGCGCATGCCGGGGCCGCCACGCGGCCCTTCGTAACGAATGACGAAAACGTCGCCTTCCTTGTATTGCTGTTTTTCGACGGCCTCGAACGCGTCTTCCTCGCGATCGAAACAGATCGCCGGTCCGCGAAATTTGGGGTTTTCGATTCCGGCGACTTTGACGATGGCGCCCTGGGGCGCAAGATTTCCTTTCAGCCCGACGACGCCGCCCGTCGGCAAAAGCGGGTCCGACGTTGGCCGCACGATGTCTTGATCCGTTGGAAAGACAACGTCTTGCAGATTTTCGGCAATCGTCTTACCGCTCACCGTCATGCAATCGCCATGAAGGTAGCCGCCTTCCAGCAACGTCTTCATCACGATCGGCACGCCGCCCACCTCATAGAGGTCTTTCGCCACGTAACGCCCGGCAGGTTTCAGATCGGCGATATAAGGCGTATTGCGGAAAATGGCGGCAACGTCGTGCAGATCAAATTCAATCCCGGCCTCGCTGGCCATCGCCGGCAAATGCAACCCGGCATTCGTCGAACCGCCGGTCGCCGCCACCACCATCGCCGCATTCTCAAGCGCCTTTCGGGTAACGATGTCGCGCGGTCGCAGATTGCTTTTCAATAGATCCATGACAGCCTCGCCGCTTTTTTCGGCATAGGCATCGCGGGATTCATAAGGCGCCGGCGCACCAGCCGAACCGGGCAGCGCCAGTCCAATGGCTTCGGAGACGCACGCCATCGTGTTGGCCGTGAACTGGCCGCCACAGGAACCCGCGGAAGGACAGGCGACGCATTCCAATTCGTGCAGCTCGTCCCCGGTCATCGTGCCGGCATTGACGGCGCCGACGGCTTCGAACACGTCCTGCACGGTGACTTCCTTGCCTTTGAAATGGCCTGGCAGAATCGTACCGCCATACATGAAAATAGCGGGCACGTTCAGGCGCAGCATGGCCATCATGATGCCGGGCAAGGATTTGTCGCAGCCGGCAATGCCGACAAAGGCATCGTAACAATGGCCACGCATGGTCAATTCGACCGAATCGGCGATCACTTCGCGGCTGACGAGCGAGGATTTCATCCCTTCATGCCCCATCGCGATGCCGTCGGTTACCGTAATCGTCGTAAATTCCCGCGGCGTGCCATGGGCCGCTTTCACGCCTTTCTTCACGGATTGGGCCTGACGGCTCAGCGTAATGTTGCAGGGCGCCGCCTCGTTCCAGCACGTCGCAACGCCAACGAAAGGCTGATGGATTTCTTCCTCCGTCATCCCCATCGCGTAGTAATACGACCGGTGCGGCGCGCTTTCCGGACCAACGGAAACGTAGCGGCTCGGCAAATTCTGCTTTTCGTCAAATTTGCGGGTCATGGGAGATACCCCTTCCCTTCCTTAATTGCCTTCAAAGATTTTAACTTAGCCAACCTTGTTTTTTGGTGCGCGTGGCCTCGGCTTCAGCAAGACGCGCGCGTTGTTCGGCCACGACGTCTTCGGGTGCGCGCGCGAGAAAATCCCGATTGCCGAGCTTCTTTTCGATTTTTTCCACTTCCTTGTCCAATTTGCGGACGTCCTCGCTGAGGCGCGCTTTTTGAACCGTCATGTCAATGGCGTCCCCCGGCGAAAGCCGGCCCGTCGCCTCGTCGAGGACGAAGGGAATGGCGCCATCGTCCCCGGCCGAACCAAATTTTTCCAGCTTGGCAAGGGTCCTGATGATCGCGTCATGGGTTTCCATGCGCTTGACCGTGGTGGCGTTCGCCCCTTCCAGGGAAACGCCGACCAGACGTTTTTGCGGAACCTGAAATTCCGAGCGGATCGAGCGGATCTCCGTAATCAGCCGCACCACCCAATCCATTTCCTCCATCGCCGCCGCGTCGATCAGGCCCGGGTCGAAACTCGGCCAGGCGGATGTCATCAGCATTTCATCGCGATTGCCCGTCTTTTGCCACAGCTCCTCGGTGAGGAACGGCATGACCGGGTGCAGCAGGTGAAGGATCTGATCCAGCACCCAGGCCGTCGTGGCCCGCGTCTCCTGAGTCGCGTTTTCGTCGCCGCCGCTTAGGATCGGCTTGGTGAATTCCAGATACCAATCGCAGAAGGTTCCCCGGACAAAGTGATGCAACACACTGGCCACATCGTTAAAACGGTAAGCCGCTAGCGCCTGTTCAAGATCGCCCGCCAATTTGGCGACATGGCCGATGATCCAGCGATTGACCGTAAGCGACGCCGTACCAGGATTGAAATCCGGGTCCGGCGTGCATTTCGCCAATTGGCAATAGCGCGCGGCGTTCCACAGCTTCGTCGCAAAATTGCGCGAGCTTTCGACGCGCCCTTCCGAAAGTTTGATATCGCGCCCCGGCGACGCCAGCGCCGTCAACGTAAAACGCAGGGCATCGCAGCCATAGCGGTCGATCAGTTCCAGGGGATCGATGATGTTCCCCTTCGACTTCGACATTTTTTGTCCCGACGCATCGCGAACCAGGGCGTGGATGTAAACGGTGCGGAAGGGAACGTCGCCCATGAAGTGGAGCCCCATCATCATCATCCGCGCCACCCAGAAAAAGATGATGTCGAACCCCGTCACCAACACGTCCGTCGGGTAATAGCGTTGAAGCTCGGGCGTTTGTTCGGGCCAGCCGAGGGTAGAGAACGGCCACAACGCGGATGAAAACCAGGTGTCGAGCACGTCCGGGTCGCGGGTCAGTTCTGCGTCCTTGCCGTAATGGGCGCGGGCGGCGGCTTGGGCGTCTTCTTCCGTCGCCGCGACGAAAATTTCGTTGTCCGGCCCATACCAGGCAGGGATCCGGTGCCCCCACCAAAGCTGGCGCGAAATGCACCAGGGTTGAATGTTGCGCATCCATTCGAAATAAGTGTTTTCCCAATGCTTCGGCACGAAACGGGTCTTGCCCGTCTCCACCGCCTCGATGGCCGGTTGCGCGAGGGTGTTGGCGTCCACAAACCATTGATCCGTGAGATAGGGCTCGATCACCGCGCCGGAACGGTCGCCATAGGGCAGCGCATGAACATGGTCTTCAACCTGTTCGAGAAGGTTGAGGGATTCCATTTCCGCGACAACTTTTTCGCGCGCCGCAAAACGGTCAAGGCCGCGATAGGCCTCCGGCGCGTTTTCGTTCAGATGGGCTTTCGCATCGAAAACATTGACCAAAGGAAGGCCGTGGCGGCGGCCGACCTCGAAGTCGTTGAAATCATGCGCCGGCGTGATCTTCACGGCACCGCTGCCCATTTCCGGGTCGGAATGTTCATCGGCCACAATCGGAATCAAACGGTCGCTGATCGGCAAACGCACCCGCTTGCCAACCAAATGCTGATAACGCGCGTCTTCCGGGTGCACGGCAACCGCCGTATCGCCAAACATCGTCTCGGGCCGCGTCGTCGCGACGACGATATGGCCGGACCCATCTTCCAGCGGATAGCGGAAATGCCACAGATGGCCTTTCGTTTCTTTCTGCACGACTTCCAGGTCGGAAATCGCCGTTAGCAATTCGCAATCCCAATTGACCAGCCGCTTGTCCCGGTAAATGAGGCCGGCTTTGTGCAGCTCGACGAAAACTTTCGTCACGGCCTCGGAAAGACCCGCATCCAGGGTAAAGCGCTCTTTCTCCCAATCGGGCGAAGCGCCGAGACGGCGCAATTGACGGGTGATCGTGCCGCCGGATTCTTTTTTCCATTCCCAGACGCGTTCGACGAAGGCATCCCGTCCCAGATCGTGGCGGGTGACGCCTTTTTCGGCGAGTTGCCTCTCGACCACCATTTGAGTAGCGATGCCGGCATGATCCGTTCCCGGCTGCCAAAGGGCATCGTCCCCCATCATGCGGTGATAACGGGCGAGGATATCTTGAAGCGTGTGGTTGAGAGCGTGCCCCATATGCAGGCTGCCCGTCACGTTTGGTGGCGGCATCATGATCGTGAAAGGGGTCGCGGGCGAGCCTGTGTCGGCGGCAAAGGCGCCGGCCTTCTCCCACGCGTCGTAGCGCGCCCCTTCGACCGCTTCCGCGCAATATGTTTTTTCTAATTCTTTCATGGCCCTTCGGCGCGTTTCCTCATTTTTCAAGCACAACGAATCCCGGCCGCGGGATGCGCCCTAGCCTCGTTCGTCCAACTGTTTCGGAGTTAGAGTTCTTCGGCCCGGCGCGCGGCGCGTTCGATCTCTTTTCGTACCAGCTTTTCGGTAATCGAAGGAAGATTCTGATCGAGCCATTCCTTCAGCATCGGGCGAAGCAGTTCCTTGACGATATCTTCCAGCGACTTGTCGCCATTGGCGCCGAGACGCATGCCCGGCCCGTCTTCCTTGACGACGGCCTTCGCAAGCTCGGTAAAGGATTCGGTGGCCGCCGTAACCGTCTGATCGGCAAGCAACTGCTCGCCAGTGGGTTCCAGCGCCCCGGCTTCAACGGGCTCCGGCGCTTCGGCTCCGTCATCGGACGGCGCGTTCTCGTGCAATTCCAACGCGTTCTCGTCCGCCGCCGTTTCCGGTGCCTCTTCTTCGGGGCTTGTGTCCGACTCGCCCGCCTCTGTCGCCATCTCCGCCTCCGGCTCGTTTTCTTCTGCCAGGTCCGTCACGCTGCCATCGTCTGAAACCATGCGGGTGAGTTCCAAAACGTCCTCCCCCGCCTCGGTCTCGCCCTCTGCCGCTATTTCTTCGGCGGCCTCAACGGTCTCCGCTTCCATTGCATCGGCGTCCGCATCCGGTGCGTCGGCCGCTTTCGCCTCTCCAGGTTCCTCGTCTTCGGAAATAATCCGACGAATGGACGACAGAATTTCCTCCATAGAGGGTTCCGCCTGCCCGTCGCCTGCCTCCTCCGAGGAGGGATTGTTTTCGTGACCGTCCGCCATGCATCATCGTCCTTTCGCCGTGACCCGCCAAGTCATAGCCGGCCACAGAAAAGAATTCGTTAACCCTAAGCCAGTCTAAGAAAAAACGCCAGAATAGAAGCAACTAGCGCCATCGACCCGCTATTCGGGATCGCTGCCAAGGCCGAGCCAGCGCCCGCGGACGTCGTTGTAATGCTTGTTGATGTCATAGACCTCAACCGGCAATGCCAAGGCTTCCGCCGTCAACGCCCCCACCGCCGATTTCAGGCGGAAAGAAGCAACCAGTTCGTCCCGCTTCGCCCCCACCAGATCCACCTTTGCGTCCAGGAGTTCTTGTTTCGCATCCAGCACGTCCAGCACGGTGCGCGATCCGACCAGCGCCTCCTGCTCGACGCCATCCAGCGCAATGGTGGACGCTTCGATCTGAGAGTTGAGGGAAAGAATGCTCGCCCGGGTTGTCTGCAAATCCGACCAGGCCCGGGCCGCCTGTTCGATGGCTTCGCGACGGGTTTCTTCGACTTCGACCCGGCGTTGGCCCGCAACCTGCCGCGCTTCGCGAAAGCGCGAATGGACTGCGCCGGCCTGATAGAGCGGCATGGAAACCCGTGCGCTGACCGTCGCGCGTTCCGTATCGTCAACGGAGGAGAATTGTTCTTCCGCTTTGCTGATTTCTCCGTTCAGGGAAACCGTCGGCAACATTTCCCCTTCGACCACGTTGACCGCCTCGTTCGCGAATTTTTCGTCAAATTCGGCGGCGATAACGGCCGGGAAATGGGCGGCGGCGCTGCGTTGCGCCTCGTCTTCGGATCGCGGCAACCCCCCAAGGGACGTCGGCTCGACAAGCCGTTGCGGCGAGATGCCGACCACCTTTAGAAACACGGCCCGCGACGCCGCGAGATTTCCTTCCGCGCGGATCCGGTCTGCCCGCGCGCCGGCCAATCGTGCGTCGGCCTGGGCAACGTCCGTGCGGGTAATTTCACCAACTTCAAAACGATCGCCGGCGGCCTCTCGCTGTTTTTGAAGAACTTGTTCGTTGTTGATATTCAGCTCAACCACCGCCTGGTCCCGCACGACATCCGTGAAGGCGATCGCCGCATCGAGCAGCACTTGCGCCTCGATCAGGCGCAGCCGCGCCCGCTCCGCCTGAACGCGGTACTCTGCCTGGCGCGTTTCATAGAAGGTGCGCCCGCCACGGAAGATCGGCTGGGAAAGGATGACGCTTAAACTGGAAGGCGATCGGATTTGCGTGCCCGAAGATTGCGCGAAGAGATTGCCTTCGTTGCGCGAGCGCCCGGTTTCGCCATTGGCCGTAATCGTCGGCCGCCAACCGGCCTGAGCTTGGGGAACCGCCTCGTCCGTCGCCCGCAGCCGCGCCCGCTGGGCACGCAAGGTCGGGTTGCTCTGATAGGCGGCGGCCAGGGATTGCTGGATCGTTTGCGCAAAAGCGGGCGGCTGGAACGCCCCGCCGCCAAGCAGGACAACCGCACATATACCAAGCAACGATGGGATCGCCTTACCGCGCAACGTCACGCCCCTTCCACCTGAATGCCGGGCCAGCCGGCATATTGATGCAAATTTACACCTAAAACTTAGTGTAAAGCCCGCTAAAAGACAAACGCTTCCTTGGCCGCGAATTCCGGCAATTGCGGCGTCGCCGCATCGAAGGCGGTGCGAGAGCCTTCGCTGCCGGCCGTGCGCATCCAAAGCGTGGCCTGGCCGATGCCCTCCGCCCCCGCCTGCACGGCGACCAGACGGCCGCCTTCCTTCAACTGCTCGCAGAGCGTGCCCGGCAGATCGGCGCCGGCGCCGTCGATGAAAATAACGTCGAACGGCGCCTGGCTCGGATAGCCGCTTGCCAGCGGCCCTTCCACCACGGCGACGTTGTCGCAGCCAAGCTCGGTAAGCAATTCCGTCGCCGAGGCGGCAAACACGGAATCCGATTCGAGGGCGACGACCGTTCCCGCAAGCCGCGCGAGCACGGCAGCCGAATAGCCGGTGTTGCACCCGATATCGAGGACGACATCCCCTTCCTGAATTTCAGCGAGCTGCAAAAGCCTGGCCAGCACCATCGGTTCCATCAGGAAGCGGCCCCGCCCCAACGGCAAATCCTCGTCGCTATAGGCAGCCCATTGATGGGCCGGCGGCACGAAACGTTCGCGCGGCAATTCCAACATGGCGGCAACGATGCGCGGATCCGTTACCTTGTTCGGTCGCAACTGGCCTTCCACCATGTTCCGCCGGGCATCTGCAAAATCGGTCATTTTCTCTCTCGATCCGCCAAATATGGGCATCCGTTTATACGTTTACACAGCGCCGCTTGGAAAGCGCGTTTTTAGAAGCCTGCCCTTGCTTGACCGGCCTTCGGGCAGGTCCTATATCTCAACCCCCTCCCGGGAGCCTCTTCCCCTCGGCCGCGTTCTTGGGCCGGCGGATGTTTCGATCAAACGGCCGGCGCGGTGGGAGAGTGGTTATCCAGCAGACTGCAAATCTGTGTACGCCGGTTCGAGTCCGGCCCGCGCCTCCAATTTCCCACGCGTCAAACCTTCGTCACAAAAGGTTAAGGGGTTCCAAAAACCCGGCTGTCGGACGAAACGCTATAGGAAACCAGATTGGGGCAACGCGACCTTCGCGGCGTCCCCAAAGGTCAGTGCATTTCCATGAAAATGCCGGAATTGTTGATCGGATTTAAAAGGGTGCCGACGACGATCGCCACAAACGCGGCTTGCCGCGCGATCTTCGGGTCCGCCAAACGCCGCCATCCATCCATTTCATCCCATCCCTTTTCAAATTGCGCCGTACCGCAACGGGCGCACAAGCGTAAAAAACACCCCCCAGACCGCCCTAGCCATCGGGAGCTTTTAAGCATTTATGAAGGTGGATGGGGTACTGGCCAAGGAGGGGGCGGCTCTGCTATATAGCCGAAAACGGCCCGGACGCGCTTGCGCGCCTGGAACCAATGATCCCCGGTAGCTCAGTTGGTAGAGCAGGTGGCTGTTAACCACCTTGTCGCTGGTTCGAGTCCGGCCCGGGGAGCCAGTTTCAAAAGGGTCAGGCCATCGGTCTGACCCTTTTTCTTTCCCCCGGTGCAACGTCAAATCCGGCTGCCGCCCTGCCGTGGGAAAAGCCCTAAGGGGTTTTCTCGCCGTCGGCGGCAGGATCGCTAGCGGCGCGCGGGTGCGAATCCAGCCAGGCCTTGGCCAAATCCTCCGCCCTGGCGATTTCTTCCTCCGACATGCTTTCGGCGAACAGATTTAGGTTCTCCTTCGCATAGACGGCGCCACCCTCCGAGGCAATTTTCGACCATTTGTAAGCCTGCACCATGTCCTGGGACACGCCATTGCCATATTTGTACATGAAGCCAAGATTGGACTGGGCGGCGACATGCCCCTGATCCGCCGCCAGTTTCCACAAGCGGACGGCCTCGGCCAGGTCCTTTTTGACCCCCTCGCCAAAGCCATAGAGCAGGCCCAGATAGAATTGAGCGGGGGCGTCGCCCGCACGGGCGAGAGGCGCAAATTCCTGAAGCGCCTTTTCGAAATCTTTCTGTTTGTAGGCAGCCAGTCCCTCGTCGAAGCCAGCCCAGGCATTTCCAGAAATAAAAACAATAAAAATCAAAGAGATAAAAAATAGTTTTATCATGCTATATCAAGAAAGACGCCCGTTCCGCTGGCGTGATTTTCGTGCCTTTCCTTCCGGTTGCCCCCGGCCACGCTGGAAGCCTGGCCGTCTGAAATGGTAGCATTCCTTCATGGCCTTCTGGCAGAGGATTTTGCTGCTGATTGTCTGCCTTGCCATGGCTGGCCCCCTTTACAGCCTGGCGGCGACGGACATTGAGCTTGGCGCCGATTGGCGAACGGCAAACCGGGAAAGCACCGGCATCGCCCCCGATCCGGCGCACACGCCGCAAGCCGTCATTCAGGTCTATGGCGCCCGCGCTTTTTCCTGGCGGGGGCTTTTCGGCATCCATAGCTGGATCGCCGTCAAACCCGCAAACGCCCGGCAATTTAGCGTTTATCAGATCATCGGCTGGCAGAAATGGTTCGGAAAGCCGGTCCTTTCCGTGACCGAGGACGTACCGGATCGGCGCTGGTATGGAAACCCGCCGGAAATCCTGCTGGATCTGCGCGGCCCATCGGCCGAGGCGGCGCTGCCAAAGCTTCGCGCGGCAATCGAAAAGTACGACCATGGGACCTACCGCGTATGGCCGGGACCCAATAGCAACAGCTTTACGGCCCATGTGGCCAGGGCCGTGCCCGAGCTGGGTCTGGCGCTACCGCCGACGGCGATCGGCAAAGACTTTTTGATGAACGGGGCCTTTTGGGCCCCCGCTCCAAGCGGAACCGGCCATCAAATCTCGTTCTACGGGCTTTTTGGGGTGCTATATGCCGAAAAAGAGGGCATAGAGCTGAATTTTCTGGGTTTAATTGTCGGCTTTGCCCCCTTTCCGCCGGCGCTCCTGCTGCCGGGGGTCGGACGGATCGCCCTTGACGGATAATTTGCCGGCAACGCCGCAGATCGGCGTTGCGAAGGCTACAATTATCGCATACAGTATGCAGATTATGCTATAAAAATATAAAAATTACAAATAGTTAAAAGAGTTATATGGGGAGAATCGCACGTGACATCTGACCAGGCCGAGGCACCGGAAACGGTCGCCAAGCGGATTGTCGAATTCCTAGTTGCCCGCGGCATTGACCGGATTTTCGGACTTTGCGGTGGCCACATCATGCCGATTTGGGATCAGGTCGCGCGGGCCGGCATTCGCATCGTCGACGTGCGGGACGAACGCGCCGCCGCCCACATGGCCCATGCCCACGCCGAGCTGACGGGCAGCATCGGGGTAGTGCTTGCCACCGCCGGGCCCGGTGTCACGAACGCGATCACCGGCATCGTCAACGCCCATGTCGCCCGGGCCCCCGTCGTCGTTCTTTCCGGCGTGCCGCCCCGCCCCCAGGAACAGATGGGGGCGCTTCAGGATCTGGTGCATACGGACCTGCTGGATTCCGTCACCCGCTATTGCCGAACCGTGCGCGAGGCGGCCCACGTGCTGCCGGCCATGGACGCGGCCTTTGCCCGCGCCCTTGGCGAAGGCGGCGTGCCGGGGCCGGTCTATGTCGATTTCCCGACGGACATCCTGCGCGCGCGCCTGCCCCGCCATCAGGTGTTGCCCGAACATGTAGCGCCACGGCCCGCGCCGCAGATGCCGCCGGATCCAGCGGCCGTCGCCGAAGCGGTCGACGCCTTGTGGGGCGCGAAACGGCCGCTGGTGATTTCCGGACGCGGCGCCCGCGGCGCAGGCCCGGAAATCTGCGCCCTGCTGGATGCGCTGGACGCGCTTTATCTGGATACCTCTGAAAGCCGGGGCCTCGTTCCGGACAGCCACGCCGCCGCCGTCTCCTCGCTGCGCGGCAAGGCGATGGAAGAGGCCGACGTCGTGCTGACCCTTGGCCGCAAACTTGATTTTCAACTCGCTTACGGCTCGCCTGCCGTTTTCAAGCAGGCCCGCTTTGTCCGCTTGGCCGCGCACGCGGAAGAGCTGAACGACAATCGGCGCGGCACGCCGGAAATTCTTGCCACGCCGGCCCTGGCCCTTCAGGCCATCCTTGCCGCCGCCGGCAACCGCAAGTCCGCCACCGATGGCGCATGGACCCAGGGAATGCGGGCGAAACACGCCGAAAAGCGCAAAAAATTCGCCGATCTGCTGCGCAAGGCGCCCCCCGGCAGCGACGGCTACATGCACCCGAACCGCTTGCTGAGCGCGTTGCAGGAACGAATCGCTCCGGACGCGGTCACCATCGCCGATGGCGGCGACATCTTAAGCTTTGCCCGCGTCGCCCTTTCCGCCGGGCCCTATATGGACCCCGGTTCCCTTGGTTGTCTCGGCGTCGGCGTTCCCTTCGGGATCGCCGCGGCGCTTGCCCTTCCCGGCCGCCAAGTCGTGGTCGTCACCGGCGACGGGGCCTTCGGTTTCAATGCGATCGAAGTCGATACCGCTGTCCGCCACGATGCCAAGGTCGTCTTCGTGATTGCCAACAATGGGGCCTGGAACATCGAATGCTACGACCAGCGCGTCACCTATGACGGCAATCTCGTCGGCACCGAGCTTCGCCATTCGGATTATGCTGGCCTTGCCCGCGCCCTCGGCGCCCATGGCGAACAGGTCGAAGACGAAAAGGATTTGGGCGACGCCTTCGCGCGCTGCCTCGAAAACGCGCCGGCCGTGCTGGACGTGCGGGTAACCCGCGAGGCGGTTTCGGGCGACGGCAAGGCAGGCCTTGCCTGGGTGCCGGACACCCAGCCCCTGGAAGCGTGGGATACGGCCGAGCGCGCCTGGCGCGATGGCCTGGAAAAGAAAAGCTAACCACTTGAAAAAACACCATTTTGAAAACAGCGCTTGCGTCTATTCCAAATACGGATTATTGCATACCGTATTCCATAAATAGGAGCGTTTTCGTGCATAAACTTCACGTCCAGCCCCGCATGATGGAGCAGGTTTATGGCACCATTTTGGACGCCATCTGCGATGGCCGTCTGCCTCCTGGCGAACGCCTGGCCCAAGAGGGCATTGCCGAGAAGCTGAACGTCTCCCGCCAACCGGTCGGCCAGGCGCTCATGCTTTTGAAAAGCCAGGGCTTCGTCTGCAAATCCGGCCGGCGGGGCTTGATGGTCTCCCCGCTTGAGGAAGATTTTGTCCGTTCGCTCTATGAGTTTCGCTGCGCCCTTGACCGGCTTGCCGCCCGCCTGGCCGCCACAAACGCAACGCCCCACGACATTGCCCATGGCAAACGGATCGTTGCCCAGGGCAAAAAAGCGCTCGCAAACGGCTCGGTTGCGAAGCTGATCGCTGCCGACATGGAATTCCACCGGCTGATCTACGAACTTTCCGGCAATGTGATCATTGCCGAGACAATGAGCCTCTACCTAAACCATCTGCGGCGTGTTATGAGCGCCGTGCTTCGCATCGAAGGCTATGGAGAGAACGTCTGGATGGAACACGATGCCATTCTAGATGCCATCGCCGAGGGCGACGCGGAAAAAGCGGAAGCGATTGCCAGCGGGCATGTGGAAAGCGCTTCCAAGTCTTTGCAGCATGTCTTGTTGGCCGACATTCCTGTCAGCGACGCGGCCGGTCTTTGAAGAAGAACGCATTAGAAAGTTAGGGAGTTTCGATTATGAGTAAGAATTCGGGCATCATCCGCATCTTGATTGCGAAGGTCGGACTGGACGGTCACGACCGGGGTGTGAAAGTTGTGGCCCGCGCCCTTCGTGACGCCGGAATGGATGTCATTTATACGGGCCTGCACCGCACGCCGGAAGAAGTCGTCCGCGCCGCCATTCAGGAAGACGTGGACATTATCGGCGTGAGCATCCTGTCGGGCGCGCATATGACCGTCTTTCCGCGCATCCTGGAATTGCTGAAAGAGAACGAGGCCGATGACATCATCGTCACCGGCGGCGGCGTCATCCCGGACGACGAAGTGAATGATCTGAAAAAGCTCGGCGTCAAAGAAGTGATGCTTCAGGACACGCCACCGCAAAACATCATCGACTCGATGCAGCGCCTCGTTACGGAACGCGGCCCGCGCTAATCGCAAAAAAATATAAAAGTAAAAAAATAAACGGGAGGAGAAGCCACCATGGAAAGCTGGTCGTTTCCGCCAAAATTTGACCCCAATTACCTGCCGGACGCCGCTTCCCCCTATTGGTTTCCAAAGCGGGAGACGATGGACCCGGGCGAACGGGACCGGGCCATTCTCGAGCGTCTTAAAGACGTCACGAAATATGCCTATGAAAAGTCCCCCTTCTACAAACGGAAATGGGACGAAGCCGGCTTTCATCCCGACCATCTGAAATCCCTCGAAGATTTCGAAGAAAAAGTCCCGGTCATCACGAAGCAGGATTTGCGCGAAGCACAGACGCGCGTACCGCGTTTCGGCGATTATTTGTGCATTCCGGAAAGTGAGGTGCACCATATCCATGGCACCTCCGGCACGACCGGCACGCCAACCGTTTTTGCCATCGGCCGCAACGATTGGGACGCCATCGCCAACGCCCATGCGCGCATCATGTACGGCATGGGCATGCGCCCGGGCGACATGATCTTCGTCGCGGCAATTTTCAGCCTCTACCTTGGCTCCTGGGGCGCGTTGATCGGCGCCGAACGGTTGCGCGCCAAGTCTTTTCCCTTTGGGGCCGGCGCACCGGGCATGAGCGCCCGCGCCGCCCAATGGTTAAGCCAGATGAAACCGGCGGCGTTTTACGGCACCCCCTCTTTCGCCATTCATTTGGCCGAAACCGCCATTAGCGAAGGTTTGGACCCACGGGAATTTGGCCTCAAATGCCTGTTCTTCTCGGGCGAACCGGGCGCTTCGATCCCTGGCGTGCGCGACAAGATCAAGGATTTTTACAACGCCCAGGTCTACGATTCCGGTTCCATGGCGGAAATGTCGCCCTGGATGAATTGCGCCGGCTCGGAAGGAACGCCGGAAGGCATGCTGCTGTGGCAGGACATCGTTTATACCGAAGTCTGCGACCCGGCGAATTTCCACCGCGTTCCCTATGGCCAGAAAGGGACGCCCGTCTATACGCATCTTGAGCGCACCTCGCAGCCGATGATCCGGCTGCTCTCCGGTGATCTGACGGAATGGCGCTACGATGGCCCCACGCCCTGCGGCCGCACCTATCCGCATCTTCCAAACGGAATCTTCGGACGCATCGACGACCAGTTCACGGTTCGCGGGGAAAACATCTATCCAAGCGAAATCGACGCCGTTTTGAACAAGATCGACGGCTATGGCGGAGAGCACCGCATCGTCATCACCCGCGACGGCACCATGGACGAGCTGCTTGTTCGGGTGGAGGCGGAAGCGGAAACCCATGCAAAGGGCGCCGATGCCACGACCGCTTTCCAGAACAAGGTGGCGGAAAATTTGCAACGCGTCCTGGGCGTGCGCACGAAAGTGGAAGTTGTTGCCTTGAACAGCATTCCCCGAACGGATTTCAAGGCACGGCGTGTCATTGACGATCGGAAAGTGTTCCAGGAAATGATCAAAAAAACAGAGGAAGCGTAAACAAAGTGAGAAACGTTCCGTCGCTTGAATTGGTCGACCGCGTTGCCGATGGGGATATTGGTGCCATCGCGCGCATGATTACACGCGCCGAATCCGGCCAGGAAGAATGCCGCCCGGCCCTTGCCGAAATTTATCGGCGCACGGGGCGCGCCCACATCGTCGGCATCACCGGCGTGCCCGGCAGCGGCAAATCCACCCTGATGGGGAAACTGACCGCTACGATCCGTGAAAGCGGCCGCAAGGTCGCCGTCGTCGCCATCGACCCATCCAGCCCCTTCTCCGGCGGTGCCATTCTGGGAGACCGCATTCGCATGAACGAACTGGCCGGGGACAAGGGAATCTTTATCCGCAGCATGGCGACGCGCGGCTCCCTCGGCGGCCTGGCGCGGGCCACACTCGACGCGGTGGACGTTCTGGATGCCGCCGGCTTCGACCTGGTCCTGATCGAGACGGTCGGCGTCGGCCAGGACGAGGTGGACATCGTGCAGGCGGCCCATACGACAATCGTCGTTTCCGCCCCCGGCCTTGGCGACGACATTCAGGCGATCAAGGCCGGCGTACTGGAAATCGCCGACATCCACGTCGTCAGCAAATGCGACCGGCCGGATTCAAACAAGACGATTGTCGATCTGAAGGGCATGATGACCCTGGGGCTAAACTTTTCGGGAAATTCCAACTGGCAGGTCCCGGTCATCGCCACAAGCGCCTTGAAGCTGGAGGGCGTCGCCGAACTTGTCGAGGCAATCGATCAGCACCGAAAAGCCCTCGAATCGTCCGACGAACTTGATGCGCGCCGAAAACGTATCGCCGAAAGGCGCATGTTAAAAACGGCAGAGGAAATTCTGCGCGACGAATTTGAAAAACACCGGGACGGAAAAGTCTCGGCACTGGTCAGCCAGATGCTGGCTCACAAAACGAATCCATATTCAGCGGCACAAGATCTTCTGGCCGAAATCCGGATGGAGAAATAGGAATGATTAACGAAAAACAGGCACTGGACAACATGGCGCGCGAGCAGCTTGAGCAAAAACTCGAGAAATGGGAGCAGGACGAGCTCGCCAATTTCCTCAAGCGGCAACCGGAACGGAAGGACGAATTTGCTACCTTCGGCAACATCCCGGTGAAGCGCGTCTATACCGCGCTCGACGTCGCGGAAACGCCGTTGGAAGACATCGGCCTTCCAGGCCAATACCCCTTCACCCGCGGCCCCTACCCGACCATGTACCGCGGCCGCAACTGGACCATGCGCCAGATTGCGGGCTTCGGCACCGGCGAGGACACGAACAAGCGCTTTAAATATCTGATCGCCCAGGGCCAGACCGGCATTTCGACCGATTTCGATATGCCGACCCTGATGGGCTACGATTCGGACCATCCCATGAGCACCGGCGAAGTCGGCCGCGAAGGGGTTGCCGTCGACACCCTGGCCGACATGGAGGCGCTTTACGCCGACATCGATCTGGAAAACATCTCCGTCTCCATGACGATCAACCCTTCGGCATGGATCATGCTAGCGATGTATTACGCCCTTGGCCAAAAGCGTGGATACGACCCCCACAAGCTTTCGGGCACGGTTCAGGCGGATATCCTGAAAGAATACATGGCGCAGAAAGAATGGATCTACCCGATCCGTCCCAGCGTGCGCATCGTGCGCGACTGCATCACCTTCTGTGCCGAAAACATGCGGCGCTTCAACCCGATCAACATTTCCGGCTATCACGTTTCCGAAGCCGGCTCGTCGCCGCTTCAGGAGATCGCCTTTACCATGGCGAACACGATCGCCTATGTGGAAGAAGTCACAAAGGCCGGCATGGACGTGGACGATTTTGCGCCGCGGCTTGCGTTCTTCTTCGTCTGCCAGCGGGACTTCTTCGAAGAGATTGCCAAATTCCGTGCCGCGCGCCGGGTTTACGCAAAAATCATGAAGGAGCGTTTCGGCGCCAAGAAGCCGGAATCGATGCGGCTCCGCTTCCATTGTCAGACGGCGGCGGCGACGCTAACGAAACCGCAATACAAGGTGAACGTTATCCGCACGGCCCTGCAGGCCCTTTCCGCGGTTCTTGGCGGTGCCCAGAGCCTGCACACGAACGGCATGGACGAAGCGTTCGCCATCCCGACGGAAGAGGCCATGAAGATTGCGCTCCGCACCCAGCAGGTCATCGCCGAGGAATCAAACGTCACCCAGGTTATCGACCCCGTGGGCGGTTCCTATTTCGTCGAGAATTTGACGACCGAGTTCGAAAAGAAAATTTTTGAGATCCTGGACGAGATCGACGAAAAAGGCGGCACGGTAAAGCTAATTGAAGAAGGCTGGTTCCAGCGGCAAATCGCCGATTTTGCCTATGAGACGGCGACGAAAAAGGCGAGCGGCGAATACCCGCTGATCGGCGTGAACCGGTTCGAGGAAAAGGACGAAGTATTTGACGTCGAGCTTCATCCTCACGATGAAACCACTACCAAGCGTCAGATTGATGGGCTGAACAAGGTTCGCGAAGAGCGCGACAACGCCAAGGTCGATCAATTGCTGAAGGAGCTTGTCGAGGTGGCGAAAGACGAATCGAAGAACATCATGCCGATCACAGTGGAGCTGGTAAAAGCCGGCGCCTCCATGGGCGACATCGTGGAAACCTTGAAGGAGCTTTGGGGAACCTATCGCGAAACCCCCGTTTTCTAGGAAAAATAATAAAAGCACGGGAAGTGCTGGCAGGGAGGATTTTTGATGTCTGAACTACAAAGCGAACTGCTTTTTGATATCAAGCTCTATTTGGGCGGCGACGTCTACGACATCGGCACGACGCCCGAATCCGGCCATCGGATGATTGTCGAGGTGACCCGGGGCGAATTCGAAGGGCCGAAAATGAAAGGCAAGGCGCTTCATCTTGGCGCCGACTGGCTCCGCATTCTCGACGACGGCACCTTCGTCATCGATGTACGCACCCAACTTCAGACCGACGATGGCGAGCTGATCTACCTTTACTATCACGGCTATATCCACGGCACCCCGGAAGCCATGGAGAAGTTCATGCAGTTCGAGGACGACGTGGATATCGACCCCTCGACGATGTATTTCCGCTCCAGCATGCGCTTTGAGACCGGTTCGAAGAAATACAACTGGCTCAACCACACGCTTGCGATGGCCGTCGGCCGTCGCATCCAGAACGGCGTCGCCTACCACGTTTACGAGATCAAATAAGAAAACTGGCCGGGGAGGCATCCCTCCCCGGCCAGCATTCGACAGGCAGGCGCCTTAGCGGCGTTTCGCTTTAGCGGCGTTTCGCTTTAGCGGCCTTGCGCTTCGGTTTCTTGGCGGCCTTCTTCGCGACTTTTCTTTTTGGTTTGACGGGCGCCGCCGGCTCTTCGCCGATCTTGACGGTGAGCTTGCCCATGTTGCGCCCATCGTAGAGACGGTTGATGACCTTTGGCGCTTTTGCCAGACCGTTCACGATCTCGTCGCGGTAATGGATTTTCCCCGCCTTGATCCAGCGGATCATATCCGCCACCATTTTATCCCGGCCCTTGATGTAATGATCGAGAACGATGAAGCCCTCCATGCGCGCCCGCTTGAACAACAGATAGCCGTAATTCGATGGGCCCTGGATGCCTTTTTCCAAGGTCGTGTATTGGGAAATGGCCCCGCAGATGGCGACGCGCGCGTGATCGTTGATATGGGTTAGCGCGGTGTTCAGCATATCGCCGCCGACATTGTCGAAATAGATATCGACGCCCTTCGGGCAGGTCTTGGCGATGGCTTTGTCGAGGTCCTGGGTCTTGTAATTGATCGCCGCATCGAAACCGAATTCCTTGCGAAGAATTTTGCATTTTTCGTCGGAACCGGCGATGCCAACGGCCCGGCAGCCCTTGATTTTCGCGAGCTGGCCTGCAATCGAGCCGGTCGCGCCCGCGGCACCGGAAACCAGCACCGTTTCGCCGCGCTTCGGATGACAGGTTGTGAGCAGCCCCACATAGGCCGCCAGCCCGGTCGTGCCGAGAACGCTAAGCCCGGCCGAGATGGGGAGCCCGGCCTTGACGACGGCCTTCATGTTCCAGGTGTCGACCTTGCCTTCCTCGTTGTAATTGACGCCGTCCGAGATGGCGTATTCCTGCCAGCCATCCATGCCCTGGACGATGTCGCCGGCTTTGAATTTCGGATGCTTCGATTCGATGACTTCGCTGACCGTGAAGCCGCGCATCACCTCGCCAAGGCCGACCGGCGGCGTGTAGCTGGCATAGGGAGACGCCCAAAGGCGGTTCGCCGGATCGAGGGAAAGGTAAAGGTTGCGGACGAGAAACTGCCCCTTCTTCGGCTTCGGAATGGGCGTTTTCTTCAGCTTGAAATCGCTGCCGCTGAACTTGCCGGCCGGATTTTGAACGAGGACAATCTGATGATTGACGTTCGGCATGGCGTTTCCTCCCGATTGTTTTTGTCATTCTAGGGGGATGGGCCGTCAATTCCAGCCTTTTGCCTATGCCTCCTCTTTGCCCCGCAGCGCTTTTGGATTGCTGGTGGCAAGCTTCTCCGCAGTGGTGGCGACGAGATGCGCCTGCAAGTCCCGCGCCGCGTCCGGCTCGTCGAAGGCGCCGGTACGGATCTGCGCCACCAATTGGCGATTGAGGCTTTCGGCCTCGGCCTTGAGCAAATCCGAGTTTTTGATTTCAGATGAAGGAAGCGTCAGAAGTTCTTGAAGACGCTTTATTTCTTTTTGAAGCAACGCCTCGCCCTGCGCCAGATCGCGCCCGACGATCGCCAGCGCGTTGGCCACCATCAGCGCCATGTAGCGCTTCTCGCCGGGGATTTCCGGCAACAAATCGCGGACATAGGCGGCAAGCGCCGCCTCCAGCAGTTCCGACGCCGTCGGGCGATCCTGCATCAGCCGCGTTCCCCTTCCGCCCGATCGATCAGGGCCAGCAATTCAAGCTCCATTTCCGCGACCAGCCGCCCTGTCAGCGCCAATTCCAGTGACGGCAACTGACCGCCTAGATGCCGGTCGCTTTGCTGAACCGCAATCACCCCCCAGCGCAGATGGGCCATTGCCTCCCAATAATGGACCGATGCGGGCTGAATGCGAAGGCCCGACGCCGCCTCATAGGCCCGATAGAAGGCATCCCTTGTCCCGATGCCGCCCGCCTCCCGGGCATTCCCGAAACGCCAGCATTTCGCGCAAAACCAGCCCACATCCTCCATCGGGTCGCTCCAATTCGCGAATTCCCAATCGAGAAGGCCCACCAATTCCCCCTCGGCAACCAGGTAATTGCCGGTGCGAAAGTCGCGGTGGCAAAGGACGAGGGCCTGGGGTTCCGGCGCGTGCGCCGCAAGCCAGCGCAAGCCCCATTCGAAAGCCGGATGCGGCGCCGGATGCGCCTGGATTTGGGCCTGAAACCGGTGAACCGCCTCAAGGGCGGGGGTGGGTTCCGGCAGTTCGAGAAAGCCGAGATCGGCCCGCGGCGGGCGAATGCGATGCAGGCGTCCAAGCTCGGTGCCGAGGCGATGCAAAAGGGCCTCGCCATCGAGGTCTTTGTCGCGCACCAGGCGATGGCCGGCGGCATCGCCTGCAAGCCGCTCCATGATAAAGAAATCGCGTCCGAACACGGCCGGGTCGCGGCAGACGAAAAGCGGTTTCGGCACCGCCAGGCCCTCTGCCCGCGCGACTTCCAAAAGGGCGAATTCCTCGGCGCGCGAATGGCTGTTCGGAATGCCGGCCGGCGCCGTCGCCCGCAATACCCAGGCCTGCCTGCCCCGATAGGGCCCGTCGGCAAGTTCGGCATCGAGGCGCCAGTTTTCCTGCACCGCCCCACCGGCGAGCGGCGCCAATTCCAGCAATTTCGCGGCCCTGGCCCCGGCCCCATCGGCAAGAAAATTTTCGAGGCGCTGGCAAAGATCCGGCTCGCTCACGCCCACGACCAGAACGCCGCTCCTTCCTGCAACAGAAAGCGGGCCAAGACCATCTTGTGGACCTCGGACGCGCCATCGACGAGGCGCGCCTGGCGGGCGTAGCGGTACATCCACTCCAAGGGCATGTCCTTGGAATAGCCCTTTGCCCCGCAAAGCTGCAGCGCCGTGTCGACCGCCTTGTGCAGCGTGTCCGCCACCTGGATCTTCGCCATGGCGACTTCTTTGCGGGCAAAATCGCCCTGATCCAGCTTCCAGGCCGCGTGCAACGTCAGCAGCCGGCCAACGGAAATTTCCTTTGCCGCCTCGCCCATCATCCACTGAACCCCTTCGTGATCGGCGAGTTTCATTCCGAAACTCTCGCGCTCGCGGACGTGCTCGCTGGCAATTTCCATGGCCCGCTTGGCCATGCCCAGCCAGCGCATGCAATGGGTAAGCCGCGCCGTGCCGAGGCGGATCTGGGTGACCTTGAGGCCATCGCCGATCTCGAGCAGGCGGTCGGCGTCCTCGATTTCGAGCCCGTCGAAACGCAGCGCGCAATGGCCGCCATGTTCCTCCGGCCCCATGATCGGAATGCGGCGCGTAATTTCCCAGCCCGGCTGGTCGCCATGAAAGAGAAAGGCGCTAAGGCCGCGCCGCGGATCGTCCGAGGTGCGTGCCACGAGAAGAAAATGTTTGGCCGTCTCCGCCCCCGTCGTGAACCATTTTTCGCCATGGACAAGCCATTTGGACCCTTTTTTCGTCGCCCGCGTAAGCATCGCCCCGGGATCCGAACCCGAACCCGGCATCGGTTCCGTCATCACAAAGGCGGACCGGACATCGCCATCGACGATTGGCTGCAGCCAGCGGTCTTTCTGCGCATCCGTGCCGATGCGGTTCAGCAGCAGCATGTTGCCGTCATCGGGGGCGGCCGCGTTGAAGACGACCGGCCCGAAGATGGAACGGCCCATTTCCTCGTAGGTGACCGCCATGCCGACGGCGCCAAGCCCCTGGCCGCCGCGCGCTTTCGGCATCTGCAGCGCCCATAGCCCCTCGCGTTTCGCCTCGGCGCGCAACCCTTCCAGCCGTTCGATCGCAATGTTTTCATGGGCGTCATAGGCGCTCGGGTCCGCCTCGAGCGGCAAGACCCGCTCGGCCACGAAGGCGCGGATGCGCTTTTGAAAATCCTGAATTTCCGGCGAAAGGGTGAAATCGACCATGGCCCCTATGAGAAAAGCTGCGAGGGTGTCCGTCAATCCCTAGTTTCGGCGCCCCTTCCCCATTGACGTTCCAGCCGTGGGAACGTTTACTCGTTTGACCTCGCCATGGCACATCGGGAACGGCGTGAAAAAACCGGCTTCCACCTATCTGGCCTTTGGATTTGCCCTGATTCTCGGGGCGGCCTTGCTGGCCGCGTCGGATTGGACGGCGCTCGGCGGCCAGGCCTCTCCTTGCGACGAAGCCGCCAGTTCGCACCATGAGGTGGCTTCGAATGAAGCCGCCGCCCATGACCAAAACACATCGTGCGAGCCCATGGCCGGGTGCTGTTGCAGCGTCGCCGTCGCCTCCGGCCTTGTGCCGGAATTTGCCGTCGCCGGCCGCGCCCTGCCGGCGCCCATCGCCCAACCCCGGGCGCTTCCCCTGCCTCCCAGCCATCTGACGGCACCCCCTTCCGCTCCTCCGCAATTCGCCATCCTCTAATCCGCCCGAAACGATGAAACCGCTTCGCGGCCGCCAATTGGCGGTTTCGTGGCGACCAGGCAATGAGGAGCGACAACATGCCGGAGAGCCCGGACCACCCATTCAAAACCGAAGAAACCGCCCTGGCGCGGCCGGACGATGCCGGCCGGCGGCGATTTCTTCAAACGACGCTGGCCCTGGCCGGCGGCAGCCTGGTTGCCGGGGCAGCCAACGCCGCCGAGATGGAAGGCCATGGCCATGGCTACATGCCCCAGCCCAATGCGCCGGGCAAAGGCTCGATGATGTACACGCCGGGTCACAACATGATGGGCGCCACCACGGAGCCGCCCGGCGCGCCTTCCGACGCAGACGTTTCTTACCGGACCTTTGACCTTAGCTTCGACATCGTGAACCACGAATTGTTGCCGAAGGTGCACCTCCCCGCCTTCGCCTTCAACGGCCAGGTGCCGGGACCGGTCTTCCGGGTTCAGGAAAACGATTGGATCAAGGTCCGCGTGACGAACAACACAGAAGAGATGCACACGGTTCATTGGCATGGCCTCGACGTCGTTTACACCATGGACGGCGTGCCGATGGTGACCCAGGACCCGATCCACCCAAAGGAGACCTTCGTTTATCGCTTTCAGGCGCGGCCCGCCGGCACGCGCTTCTATCACTGCCATTGGTCGACGCCGATGCACATGATGTCGGCGCTTCACGGCGCCTTCATTATCGAATCATCGGACGATCCCATTCGCAAACGCTTTCCTTACGAACGGGACTACGTGCTGATGCTGGAAAGCTTCGACCTGAATTTTTCGCGCAAGACCATGAACGAAGTCCTGAAGGGCATGAAACGCGTGAACCGCCTGATGGCCTTGGGGAAGCTGTCTTCGCGAACCCACGGGTTTTTCAAAACCTATGCGGATTTTGTGCAGGCCATCGAAGACGGCTGGCACCCCCCCTATACGCGCGGCAATGCCGAGGCCCCGAAAATCGAGCCGGATTTCTTCGCGATCAACGGAAAATCCTATCCGGCGACCGAGGCCATCAAGATTCGAAAAGGCGAATATATCCGCGTTCGCCTCGTCAATGGCGGCATGCTTTCCCACCACATGCATCTGCACGGGCACCAGTTCTGGAAAGTGGCGGATGACGGCAACCCGCTGGAGCGGCCCGAGCGGATGAACACCATCCCCATCCATCCCGGAAAAACCGCCGACATCGTAATCCATGGCAACAATCCGGGTTTCTGGACGTTTCACGATCACGACGTCCGTCGCGTGACGAACAACGGCGTTTATCCGGGCGGCATGCTGACCATGCTGACCTACGAGGACATGGACGACGCACCTTATGTGCCGTCCATCGCCTTGAACGAATAGGAGGGTAGGATGAAAAACCAACGCACCCGACATTTCGCCATCGCGCTGGCCGCCTGCCTTGCGTCGCCACCCGCGTTTGCCCTGGAGATCGATCCGAAAGTAACGCCGGAGATTGCCATTGGCGGCCGGATCGTCGCCACCTTCGACCAGACCTGGCAAAACGGCCCGGGCAGCAGCGATTCGACCAAACTCGACATTGCCGACAGCAGCCTGCTTTTCGGGTTTTCGAAATACCTCTTCGACAGCGAAAGCTATGGCTTTGCCACCTTCGGCATCAAGGCGCCCGAAGACGATACGGACCTCGAAGACGACATCTACCTGCATCAGGCCTTCGCCGGAATCGGCGGGCCGGCTTATGAGGTCAAGCTGGGACGGTCGCGGCTGCCAAACGGGCTGATCGCCTTTCCGACCATCCGCGACGACGACCTTGTCGATTTTGTCTATGTCGGCAACGGCCAGTCGAACGCGGAAGCCGAGGAATACCAAATCTTCGGCGGCGTCGGCCAGGCAAGCTGGTGGGCCATGCCGAATTTGCGCTTTTCCGGCACCCTGCTCGCCCAGACCGAGACGAACCTCGCCGCCAAGCGCCAATCGAGCAGCAACGTAAACGGCAGCAGCGTGACCCTTGCCTATGAAATACCCGAAGCCTTAATGGTGGCGCCCGGCGTGCGCTTCGCAGGCCTCACCGGCTATTTTCAAAACCTCGACGCCCTTGGCACGGCCCCCAAGGACGAGGCCTTTGCGCTCATCGGCGCGTTATCCCTCAACCTCAACGGCAACCCGGAAGGCGAATGGTCGCTAGACGTTCAGGGGATCTACCAGGACGGCGCCAAGGTGTCCGCCTTGGCGGAACGCTTCGAACGGCGCCGGGCGGAAAGCATGGGCGTCGCGGCCTCGCTGCGCTTCCTCTACCGCCCCTACCTTCAAACCCGCGGCGAAGCGGCAATTACCGTCGCCTGGAAGGATTACCGGAACTTCTCGAACGCCACGGCCTTCTCGATCGTGCCGACCTACGCCTACCGCCTTGGAAGCGGAATCGATTTCTTTACCCAATACCAATACACGGAGAACGATTCGCTTCTGGAAATCGCGACCGGCATCGACAGCGAACATAAATTTGTCCTTGGATTCGTGTTCGCCTTTGACCACATCTTCAATGAATCGGTCGGCGAACGAGGCAGCATTCTTAATTTGGAACACGATGCTTTCAATTTCGGGCCCATTTCAGGCGGGCATTGAGCCTGAAACGTTATCGAATCTGTGACCAGCCCTTAGGAAGGAGACATCCGATGAAAAAATTCTTTTTTACGATACCGGCCCTTGCCCTCGCATTGGCGATGACCGCTTCGCCCAGCCTGGCCGGGCATCACATGGAGAAAAAAGACGGCATGATGCAAGAGCACAAGGACAAAGCAAAATCCCACAAGGAAATGAAGAAAAAAGAAAACATGGAGAAAATGGAAAAAAATATGGAGAAGATGGAAGAGAATAAGGAAAAATCAAAAGGGCACATGAAAGAAATGATGCAAGACCATTAAAAGAAGAAAAGCACCGGCCCGGAATGCATCGCAACGCATTCCGGGTTGCAGCCCCGATGGCGCATCATAAGTCCAGGAGAAAACCGTGATCGAAATTCTGCCCAACTGGCACCCGATCTTCGTCCATTTCACGGTTGCTCTTTTTGTGACGTCGGGCCTGCTTTTCTTCACAAGTGCCGTCTTCGCCAGCAGAAGCTGGGCCAAGCCGTTGCAGATTGCGGCCTATTGGAATCTCTGGCTTGGTGCGTTTTTTACGGTCGCCACCATCGGCGCCGGGTTTTACGCCTATTACACCGTCGCCCATGACGCAGCGAGCCACGCGGAAATGATAAACCATCGAAACTGGGCGGTGCCGACGGCCATTGCCTGGTGGGTGCTGGCGCTGTGGGCAGCCCGCATGTATCGGCGCAATGAAAAAATTTCTCTTGGCTTTTTGGCGGCCCTTGCAATTGCCCTTGGCATGTTAGGCCTTACCGCCTTTGAGGGCGGCGAGCTTGTTTACGAACACGGCCTTGGGGTTCGCTCCGACGTCGAAACCCCCGGCACCGCCCCTTCGCACGAAGACAACCACGACCACGAATAGCGCCCGCCGGCGTCGGGAATTTACCGAAAGACCACCGTTCTCTTGCCGTGCAGAAGCAGCCGGCGTTCGAGATGATAGCGCACGGCCCGTGCCAGCACGACGCATTCAATGTCGCGGCCAACCCGCACAAAATCCTCGACCCGATCGGCGTGATCGACGCGTTCGACTTCCTGTTCGATGATCGGCCCCTCGTCGAGGTCGGGCGTCACGTAATGGGCGGTGGCGCCGATCAGCTTCACGCCACGCTCATGGGCTTGCTGATAGGGCTTTGCGCCCTTGAAACCGGGAAGGAAGGAATGGTGGATGTTGATGATCCGGCCCGGAAGCTTCGCACAAAATTCCGGTGTCAGGATTTGCATGTAGCGCGCAAGAACAACCAGCTCGGCCCCGCTTTCCTCAACCAGCGCCAGAATTTTGGCTTCCTGCGCTTCCTTCGTTTCCCGCGTGACCGGGAGATGATGAAAAGGAATGCCGTGCCAATTTGCCAAATCGGCCAGATCCTCATGGTTGGAGACGATGGCCGGCACCTCCATGCCAAGCGCCCCCGTCCGGTAACGGTAAAGCAGGTCGTTCAAACAATGGTCGAAACGCGAGACCAGGATCAGGGCTTTCGGGCGCGCCCGCCCGTCGTAAAGCGCCCATTCCATCCGGAAGCCATCGGCAATCTCGGAAAATTGCGCCGCGAACGCCTCTTCCGAGGGCGTCCCCGCCCCCGGCAGGTAAACCGTGCGCATGAAGAACTGCCCCGTCTCCATATCGCCGAAATGGGACGATTCGGCGATGAAGCAGTCCTGGTTCGCAAGAAAGCCGGAAACGGCGGCAACGATCCCTCTCCGGTCCGGACAGGCGATCGTGAGAATGTAACGCTCTTTTTCCGGGTCCATGGCCCTGTTCCTTGCTTTAGGCGTCGAGGCCCCTGCCTCCGCCGTCGTAACGGGCTTAACCCTGGGGCAACCATGTTGACAAGGGGTAAATCCAGGGCGGGAATGCCGGGATTTTGAGGGGGCTAAAATCGTTTCTTCGGGCAGCCAAAGCGGGCATACTTCTTGGCAGAAGCTGCCGCCAAGGCGGCTTAAAAGGGCAAAAAAGGGAAGTCTTTAGGGAGGAAACCATGACCATTGCCAAGACCCAGCGAAGCGCGAGCAAAACCCCGTCCCAAAACAGCGAACTTATGGACGCCGCGCTTTTTGACCCCATCTCGGATGCCGGGCGGAGGCGTTTTCTCAAACGCGCGGGCCTTGCCACCATGGGGGCCTTTCTTGGTGCCGGCCTCCCCTTGCGCCAAAAAATGTCCGAGGGCTTCTTTCCTTCGGCCCAGGCCGCTTCCGGCATTCGCAAGCCGGACGACTTCAAGCATCATTATGTCCAGCTAAAAGACGTCAAGATGCACTACGTCCGCGAAGGCAAAGGCCCGCCGCTGTTTCTGTGGCATGGCTGGCCCGGCTTCTGGTGGGAGTGGCACAAAAACATCGGGGAGCTTGCCAAGCATTTCGACGTCATCGTGCCGGACATGCGGGGCTATGGCGACACGGAAAAGCCGGACCTCAAAAACATCCAGGAATATCATTTGAATCATGTCGTCGAGGACTATGCCCAACTGATGGACGCCCTCGACATCAAGCAGGCCTACATCGTCGGCCACGACTACGCTTCCGTCGTCGCTCATAAATTTATCCGCAAATACCGCAACCGGACGATCAAAGCCTGCATCATGGACCCCATCGTTCCCGGCTTTGGGCCGCGCTACCTAAGCCCCGGCCATTTCCCGGAATCGTGGTATTCCCAGTTCCATCAGCTCGACATGGCCGTTGACGTGGTTTCCTCAAGCCGCGAAGCGACCAAGCGCTACTTCAAGCACTTCTTCTCCCATTGGTCCTACAACAAGGATTTGATCACGGACGAAGAAATGGAAATCCTCACGGACAACTTCGTGAAGCCTGGAAATGTGCATGGCGGCTTTAATTTCTATCGCGCCAACCTCTCGATCACGTCCAACCCATGGACGCCGCTTGACCGCACGATTTCGGACCTTGATACAACCTTCCTTTGGGGAATGGGCGATCCCGTCGTGCCGTCCGTTTGGTCAAACGACGTGACGCTTTGGTACAACAATTACACGATGGAATATGTGCCGGATGGCGGTCACTTCCTGATGTGGGAGAAGCCGGACCTCGTCAACGACCGGCTGAAAAAAGCCTTCCTGGGCAAGTAACCAAGCTTTAAAAACCCCCGGCCGCAGATCGCGGCCGGGGGTTTTTTCATGCCCGCTTTTGCGCCGACCACTCGCCAACCACTTTGACGATGGCATCGGTCAGGCGGCCCAACTCCGCCTCTTCGATCACGAAAGGCGGCATCAGATAGACCATGTCGCCGAAAGGACGGATCCATACCCCTTCTTCGATAAAACGCCCGCGCAGCCAATCGTGATCCACCTCGCCTTCAAGCTGAACCACCCCGACCGCCCCTTTCACGCGCACGTCGCAAACGCCGGGAAGCGCCCGGCAAGGTTCAAGTGCGGTTTGAAAATGCGCGGCCATCGCCGCCACCTGTTCGAGCCGCGGCTCGCGCTCGAACAGATCGAGCGACGCGTTTGCCGCCGCGCAGGCCAGCGGGTTCGCCATGAAGGTCGGCCCGTGCAAAAAGGCTTTCTCCGGGTCCGGTGCGAAGAAGGCGTCGAATATTTCCGCGCTGGCAACGGTCGCCGCCAGGGGAAGCGTGCCCCCGGTGAGCGCCTTGGACAGGCAAAGAATGTCCGGCGTGACGCCGGCCTCTTCGCAGGCAAACAGCGCGCCCAAACGGCCAAAGCCCGTCGCGACTTCGTCGGCGATGAAAAGCACGCCCTGGCGCGTGCAGGCTTCGGCGATCCTGCGCAGGCTTTCGGCCGAATGAAATCGCATGCCGCCCACCGCCTGCATCAGCGGTTCCACCACCACGCCCGCGATCTTGCTGCGGTTTTGGCTGAGAAAGTCTTCAAATGCCCCCGCGTCCGTCTCGTTTTTCGGAATTTCCGTAAAGAAATGCTCCGGGATGTAGCTGCTGAAATGCTTGCGGTCGTGAAAGCCGACCAAAGGGTCCGAGACGGCCATCGCCGCCAGCGTGTCGCCGTGATAGCCACGGCGAAAACCAACGAAACGGTCGCGCCCGGTTTCGCCCCGGTTGACCCAATATTGCACGGCCAGCTTCAAGGCGATTTCAATGGCGACGGAGCCCGATTCGGAAAAGAAGACGCGCGCCATCCCCGGCGGCAGCAGGGCAATCAAACGGTCGGCAAGGCGAATGGCGGGCTCGTGCACGAAGCCGCCGAACATGATGTGCGGAAAGCTTTCAAGCTGACGCGTCACCGCGTCTTGAATATGGGGATGGTTGTATCCGTGGCAGGCCGTCCACCAGGACGAAATGCCGTCTATTAATTCGCGCCCGTCTTTCAGACGAATACGCGCGCCTTGCGTCGCCACGGCTTCCAAGGGCGGCGTCTCGATCGCCATTTGGGTATAGGGCAGCCAAAGATGCTCCGGGTGCCGCCCCTTTTTCTCTGGGGCAGCGCGTTTCATCGATGGGGCTGGGCAGCGCCGACGGGTTCCTCTCCTTTAAGACCGAGGCGGTCAAAAAGGGCACGGTCGGCGGTTGCTTCCGGGTTTCCCGCGGTCAGCAATTTTTCGCCCTGGAAGATCGAATTCGCACCGGCAAAGAAACATAGCGCCTGCATCTCGTCCGTCATGTGTTCGCGTCCGGCCGACAGGCGAACCATGGATTGCGGCATCAAAATCCGGGCGACGGCCACCGTGCGCACGAACTCGACCGGGTCGAGCGCTTCCGTGTCCGCCATCGGCGTACCCGGCACCTGTATCAAAAGGTTGATCGGCACGCTTTCGGGATGCTCCGGCAAATTCGCAAGCGTCATCAGCATGCCGGCCCGGTCGGCCCGCGCCTCCCCCATGCCGACAATGCCGCCCGCGCAAACCTTCATGCCGGCGGCGCGCACATTGGCCAGGGTGTCGAGGCGGTCCTGATAGGTCCGCGTGGTGATGATCTCGCTGTAGAATTCTTCCGAGGTATCGACGTTGTGGTTGTAATAATCGAGGCCGCCTTCCTTCAACGCCGCCGCCTGTTCGGATGTCACCATGCCCAGGGTGGCGCACGTCTCCAGCCCCATCGCCTTCACGGCCTGAACCATTTCGAGGATATGGGGAAGGTCGCGCTCTTTCGGATTGCGCCAGGCCGCCCCCATGCAAAAACGCGTCGCCCCCGCCTCTTTCGCTTTGCGGGCCTCGCGCACGACCTCCTGGAGCGCCAGCAATTTCTCTGCGCCAATTTCGGTGTCGTAGCGCGCGCTTTGCGCACAATATTTGCAGTCTTCCGGGCAACCACCGGTCTTGACGCTCAACAGCGTGCTGATCTGCACCCGGTTCGGATCGAAATGGCGCCGGTGCAGGCTGTGGGCCTCAAAAAGAAGGTCGTTGAAGGGCCGCGCGAAGAGCGCAAGAATTTCCGCGCGCTGCCAATCGTGACGAAAGGCCGGGTCGCGGACAGCGCCACCCTTGGCAAGGGCCGGCGCGGCTACGGTTTCGACGGAGGTTGAGGATGAGCTGGTCATTGGATCGCCTGCTGGATGGGTGACAGCGATATAGCCTTTTTTCGGTCAAAATTCACGAAAAAAACTGCCCCACCCACGCATCTGCCGTGGCAAAACGGTCCGCCTCGCCGTAAAGCGGCGTCATGAAGGCGGGCTTGCGCTTCCAGAGATACGCCTTGGCAAGATCGAGGCCGGCGCCGTCGCCATCCTTGACGAGGCGATATTCCGCCTCGTGGATCAAAAGCAGCCCGATCACCGAGGAAGCCAGGTCCCAGACCCGCTCATAGGCATAATATTCGCGGGCGGTCTGCTCCGTTTCGAGGCTTTCGCGAAGGGTCGCCAACATGGCGTCCATCTCGGCTCGAAGCGGCGTAAACAGCGCCCGCGTCTCGTTTCGGGAAAGGGCGCCTTCCATCGTTTCCATGCCTTGGGAAAGGGCGCGATCCGCCGCCTCTTTTCGGATTGCGCGCAACACATCCAGGGCCAGCATGTTCGTCGTCCCCTCCCATATGGGATGGACGAGCGCGTCCCGATACATCCGGGCCGATTGCCGATCCTCGATATAGCCGACGCCGCCCTGAACCTGCAGACATTCCGATGCCACTTCGACGCCCTTGGCGGAGTTGTTGAATTTGGCAAGGGTCGTTGCCATGCGAAGCTGACCGGCCAGTGCGTCGGACGCCGGTTCCCGGTCATAGGCATCGAAGCGGGCAAAGGCGAAGGCGAGAAGTGCGGCGGCGCCCTCGACTTCCGCCGAGGCATCCGCAAGCGCGCGCTTTACCATGCCATGTTGATGCAGCGTCTTGCCGAAGGTTTCGCGGCGCTTGGCAAAGTGCAGCGCCTCGATCAGGGCGCGGCGCATGGCGCCGGTGGCCATCGTCGCGGTGCCAAGCCGCGAGGCGTTCAACATGCTGCAAAGCTGCTTGAAGCCCTGATCCAGAGGCCCGATCGGATAAGCCAAGGCGCCATCGAAGGTAAATTCGCCACTTGCCATCGAACGCGTGCCAAGCTTGTCCTTGATACGGTTGATCCGAAAGGCGTTGCGGCTGCCATCGTCGAGACGCTTCGGCACGATGAACATGCCGAGCCCCTTCGTGCCGGGAACCCCGTCGTCGACCCGGGCCAGCGTGCTGAAGAGATCGGCGTTGGCATTGCTGCAGAACCATTTGTCGCCATAAAGGCGCCACGCACCATCCACCTGCACGGCTTTTGTTTCCGTCGCACCGACATCGGAGCCGCCGAATTTTTCCGTCATCAGAATGGCGCCCTGAAAAATGCGATCTGGATTGAGGCTCAGGAATTTTGGCAGGAATTTTGCGCGCACTTCTTCGTCCGCAAATTTCCGAAGGGCGCCGATCAGGCAGTCCGTCATGAAAATCGGGCAATAAAGGCCCTGCTCGGCGGTGGCGAACAGGGTGCCGGCCATCGCCTTGACGAGCCGGCTTGGCGTGCCCCACCCCCGGAATTCCGAAAGGTGATTCATTTGCGAAAGTCCGAAGCCATAGGCCAGCCGGCACATCGCGTCATAGCTTGGGTGAAACACAATCTCGTCCACGCGCGCGCCGCTCGCGTCGTATTGCTTTAACTCCGGCCCGTTCGCGTTCGCCTGTTCGGCAAGCGCCGCCATGGAGCCGCCGCAAAGGGCGCCAAATTCGTCGAGAAGTTTTGCGGCCCAGGCGTGTTCTTCAGGGCTTAGATACATCCGCAGCCGAAGCTGCATGCCTGGGTCCAGGCGAAAATAATTTGCGTCCCGCAAGGGCGGCGGCACACGCTCCGCGCCCAAGCGATAGCCGGTGGCGGCGACGTCCGGCAGCGCGACGCCGGGCGCCGTGGAAACGGGTTTCGGTGTCGGACCGCTTTTTACCACGCCGGATCCTTTTGCCATCAAAGAAGCGGCGGCCTCCCCCGGGCTTTCACCCGAGGGAGCCGCTTGCTTCGATTCGTTTGAGGCTTAACGGACCGCTTAGCTGCCGAGCAGCCCCATCTGCGTCAAGAGATCGATCTGATCCCAATAAATCTGTACGCGCACGACCTTGTCACCCTCAATGTCGAGCAAATCGACGCCGGTGAGGTTGACGGATTTGCCGGTTGGCTGCGCTTCGCCAAGGGGGCCGGTAAAGGTGCCCGTCCAGGTCCAACGCCAGGCGACCCGTTTGCCATCGGCGGAAATGATCACCTCATCGACGCTGAAATTCACATCCGGCATCGCCACGAGGAAGGCTTCCGCATGTTTTCTGAAATCTTCGCCCGTAATGACTTTTTTGGTCGTAACGTCCCAATAGGCCGATTGGCCGGCAACGTCCATGAGCGCGTCAAGATTGTGCGTGTTCCAACTGCTCTGCCATTTGTCGAAGACCATCTCTGCATTCTTGATGGCAGCGGCATCGCTTGCAGGCTCACATGCCGTCAGCGACACGGCCGACAACACGAGCGCAATGGCAAGAACAAATGCCGAAACGCCTTTACGAAAACTGCGGGTCATTCTCCCCCCCTCCTTGAACTGAAAAACAAGCCTTGAACCAGCTTCGGCCATATTCTGGCTGCCGACAGGCGCTGTGTAAAGGCGGGGGAGCGCCGGACGGCGCTTCTCCAAAACCGTTTGAAAACAAAGGATAAATTTTGGCCAGCCCGGCGCCGGTTAGGCTCCCTTGGCGTCCATCGCCCGGCGGCGGCTCGTATGCATTTGCAGGCTCTCATTGATCAAGAGCGCCGTTTCAAGGGCGTGGCGACCATCCTCGCCGCTGACAAGGGGGGGCTGGCCTTCCGCCACGGCGTGCAGGAAAGCCTCGATTTCGCGTTCCAGAATGTCGTCTTCTTCATAATTGTGCTCTTCGACCGCGATCTTGGGAACGCCGGGAAGCATCTCCCCTTCTCCCTTCCGGGCGACAAGCACTTTCTTGTTCACGAAGTCGATCATGATATAGGCGTCGTGCTGGAAGATCCGCATCTTGCGCTCGTTCTTCGTGCTGATGCGGCTTGCCGTAACGTTTGCAATGCAGCCATTTTCAAAATGGAGGCGCGCGTTGACGATGTCCTCCTCCGACGAAAAAACCGGGGCGCCCGCCGCGTCCACTTCCGATACCGGCGATTTCACCAAATATTGGATCATGTCGATGTCATGGATCATCAAATCCAGCGTCACGCTGACATCGGAACCGCGCGGCTTGAAAGCAGCGATACGATTGCATTCGATAAAAAGCGGCTTGTCGATGACCCCTTCCAGCCCAAGCCTTGCGGCCGAAAACCGTTCGAGATGTCCGACCTGCAGCACCAGACCTTTTTCCGCGGCCAAAGCAATAAGCGCATCGGCCTGGCCCAAATCGCCCGTAATCGGCTTTTCAAGCAGAACATGGGCGCCGCTTTCCAAAAACGCCTTGGCAACCTCGTAATGAAGCGGCGTCGGCACGGCGATGCTGACGGCATCCACCTTGCCCAGCAGTTCCCGATAGTCGGAAACGGCAGCGACGCCATGTTTTTCGGCGATTTCCCGGGCGCGCTCCGGGCTGCTGTCGGCAATAGCGGTCAAGGCCGAACGGTCAAGCCGGGCATATTTTTCAGCATGGAATTGACCAAAATAGCCAACCCCGACAACGGCCGTTCGTATCTTTTTCATTCTTTTCCGCCCTGTCGTTTTGCCCAACCTATCTCCGCGGGCGCTGCGATGCCATAGTCAAAGCAGGCCCTCTTTGCAAGCCGGAACGCGTTGACTTGCCTTTGAAACGCTGGCTACATCAAGGACAAGACCGCGCACGGAGCCAAGCGTTTTCATGCCCTCTTTTTTCATCACCTCTTCCGGCACGGACGTCGGCAAAACCTTCGTCGCCGCCCTTTTCGCGCACCAGCTTCGGGAACACGGCCTTCAAGTCGAATTGCTGAAACCCGTCATTACCGGCTTTGCCATCGGCGACAAGAAGTGCGACAGCGCCATTCTCCTGGATAGCCTCGGCCATTCCGCCGAAGCGGAACGCATCGTCGCCATTTCGCCCTGGCGCTTTCACGACGCCATTTCTCCGGACATGGCGGCGGCGCGCGAAAACCGGACGATTGATTTTGACGAACTGGTTCACTTTTCCCAAACGAACCCGCTTGCCGGGGAAACCGAGCCGGATTTTCGCTTCGTCGAGGGGATAGGCGGCGTCATGGTGCCTCTTACGGAGAGCAAAACCGTCCTCGACTGGATCGAGGCCCTTGGCTATCCGGTAATCCTGGTCGTCGGCAGCTATTTGGGCAGCCTCAACCATGCCCTCACCTCGGCGCAGACCCTTGAACGCGCCGGCGTCGAAATCGCCGCCGTCATCGTCAGCGAATCCGCGCATCAGCCGGTCCCCCTGGCGGATACCATCCTGACGCTGCAGCGCTTTCTTGCCGATGTGCCGGTGCTGCCCCTGCCCCGATTGCCGAACGGCCTGGAAGGCTGGCAGGAGGCCCCGGATCTGGTCACGCCGCTTTTCCTGGAAGCGGCGCGCGCAAACCGGCGCGGCGCATCTTAAAGAAGGAAAGGCGATGGCCAAAGAAACGGAATTAAAGGTCGCAATTCGGGAAAAGACAACCGCCTTTCAGGGCTATTTCCGCATCAACGCCTATTTTTTGCGCCATACGCTTCACGCAGGCGGCTGGAGCGAAGAAATGACGCGCGAAGTGTTCGAGCGCGGCCACGCCGCCGGCCTTCTCGGCTATGACCCGGACCGGGACGAAGTGCTGCTGATCGAGCAATTTCGGATCGGCGCCTTTGTCGCCAACCGCCCCGCCTGGGTCACGGAAATCGTTGCCGGCATCATCGAAGATGGCGAAAGCCCCGAGGACGTGGTCCGGCGCGAATCGGTCGAAGAAGCCGGCCTGGAAGTCGGCGAGATCGTGCCGATCGCGGATTACCTCGTCAGTCCGGGCGGCACATCGGAAACGATGGTGCTTTTTTGCGGCCGGATGGACCTGACGAACGCCGGCGGCATTCACGGCCTCGATCACGAGCAAGAAGATATCCGCGTCCTGCCGGTGCCCCGAAAAGAGGCCATGGATTGGCTGAATGAGGGGCGTATCAACAATTCGATGACGCTGATCGCGCTGCAATGGCTGATGCTGAACGTAGAGGATTTGCGCAAACGTTGGGCGGACAGGTGAAGGCCCTGGACGGCGCCTTGCTTTCGGGCGCACGGGACCGATAAGTTAGGCCGCTTCAGGGAAAATTCGTAGGCATCATGGACATTCGCGACGGCCTTCTCGGCCTTATCGGCAACACCCCCCTCCTTCGCCTCAAAGGCCCGTCGGAAGCGACGGGCTGCGACATTCTGGCAAAGGCGGAATTTCTCAACCCCGGCGGTTCGATCAAGGACCGCACGGCGCTTTTTATCGTTGAGGACGCCGAAAAACATGGGCTTCTCCGGCCCGGCGGCGTCCTCGTCGAGGGCACGGCCGGCAACACCGGCATCGGGCTGGCGCTGGTCGGCAACGCCCTCGGCTATCGCACCGTGATCGTCATGCCGGAAACCCAAAGCCGGGAAAAGATCGACATGCTGAAGATGTGCGGCGCCGAAATTCATCTTGTGCCCGCCGTGCCTTATGCAAACCCGGAAAACTATGTGCCGGCATCCGAACGTCTGGCGAAGGAACTGGCCGAAAAAGAGCCGAACGGCGCCATCTGGGCCAACCAATTCGACAATATTGCCAACCGCGACGGCCATCGCCGGACAACCGGGGCGGAAATCTGGGAACAAACGGACGGCAAGGTCGATGCCTTTACCTGCGCCACCGGAACGGGCGGCACCCTCGCCGGGGTCGGCATGGCCCTGAAAGAGCGCAATCCGGAGGTAAGGATCGTGCTTGCCGACCCGATGGGCTCGGCCCTCTTCAACTATTTCGATCATGGCGAGCTGAAGGCCGAGGGCAATTCGATCACGGAAGGGATCGGCCAGGGGCGCATCACGAAAAACCTTAAAGACGCCCCGCTTGACGATTGGGTCCGCGTCACCGACGAGGAGGCCCTGCCCCTGATTTTCGACCTCCTAAAATCGGAGGGCCTGCTGATCGGCGGCTCGTCGGGCATCAACGTTGCGGCGGCGATGAAAATCGCAAAAAAACTGGGCCCTGGACATCGGATCGTCACCCTGATTACGGATGGTGGGGAACGCTACCAGAGCAAGCTGTTCAATCCGGCATTCCTGCACGAAAAAAAATTGCCGATACCGGATTGGTTGTAATAAAGAATACAGGAGGTTAAAGGGGTATCTTCATGAATTACGTCAATCCGGACAGTTTGATCCGCACGGCCGATCTGGCCAAGCAGCTTACCGCGCCCGACATCCGGATCGTCGACGGCACCAACCAGTTTCCGGGCCAGAACCTGGACCCCCGGGAGGAATATTCAAAGCGGCACATTCCCGGCGCCGTCTTCTTCGATACCGGCGAGATTGCCGATACCGATAGCCCCTACCCGAACATGCTGCCCTCCCCGCAAAAATTCGCCAGCCGCGTTAGCAAGCTGGGCCTGGGAGATGGTTGCCGCATCGTCGTTTACGACGCCGCCGGTCTGGTCAGCGCGGCCCGGGTCTGGTGGATGTTCCGCGTTTTCGGCCATGAGGACGTCGCCATCCTGGATGGCGGCCTGCCAAAATGGATTGCCGAGAACCGTCCCGTTGACGACGCCCCCGTCAGGCCGGATCCGCGCCATTTTACGGCCCGGGTCAACAATTTGCTGGTGCGCAGCGTCGAGCAGATCCAGGCCAATCTCGAAAACCGGCGCGAGCAGGTCGTGGATACGCGAAGCGCCGAACGCTTCCACGGACAGGCGCCGGAGGCCCGGCCCGGCCTTCGCGCCGGTCATATCCCCGGCAGCGTCAACCTCCCCTATCCGGACCTTCTCGATCCAAAGGAAAAAACCCTGCTGCCGGCCAATGAATTGCTGGAAAAATTCGAGGCTGCCGGGATCGATCTGAAGCGGCCCATTGTGGCGAGCTGCGGCTCCGGCGTCACGGCCGGCGTCGCGGCCCTCGGCCTCCATCTGCTGGGGCTTGAGCACGTTCCCGTCTATGACGGGTCCTGGTCGGAATGGGGAAGCCGGGACGACCTGCCCATCGCCACTTAAGAGCCGTTCGGCAAGAAGCGGTGCACGACCGCCGCGCCCACTGCATCCCCCCAGACATTTACGGCCGTGCGAAACCGGTCCAGAAACCAATCGACGGCCAACAACAGCCCGACGCCTTCGATCGGCAGGCCCACGGCCGTTAACACGATGACCATCGTCACCAGACCCGCCTCCGGAATGCCGGCGGCGCCGATCGCGGCCAGGGTGGCGGTCACGAAAACGAGGGTCTGGGCCCCAACCCCCAGATCAATGCCATAGGCCTGGGCAATGAACATGGCCGCCGCCGCTTCGTAAAGGGCGGTGCCGTTCATGTTTACCGTGCTGCCGAGCGGCAGGACGAAACGGACGGCCTTCTCGTTCACCGCCTGCTCGCGCGCGCATTCCATCGTCAGCGGCAGCGTCGCCGACGAGCTGGCCGTGCCGAACGCGGTAAGAAGGGCGCGCAGCAATCCCAGCAAATAGCCAAGGCCACGGCCGCTTATGAGCACCAGCAGCACCGCCAGAAAAACGAAATGAAGCGCCAGCCCGCTTAGCACGGTGACGACGTGAAGCCCCACGGCCGCCACCTCGCCCAAAAAGGCCTCGCCGCCCCCGGCCTTTCCCAGGCGCGCGGCAACCAGCGCAAAAATTCCCACCGGCGCGAAATACATCAGCCAGATAACCAGCTTCATCAACGCCTCGTTCAAGCCGTCGAACAGCCCGATGACGTGCGCGCCGACCGGGCCCAACGTCGTCAAGGCGGCGGAAAGCAGGATGGAAAAGAGGATCAGCGGCAAAAGCTGCGTTTCCGCGGCCGATGCAATCAAATTCGGTGAAACGAGGGAAAGCAGAATGTCCGTCAGGCCGATCTCGGTTTTTGCCGCAATTGCCTCCGGCACGCTCGGCGGCGCGAACTCCAAGCCGACACCGGGCTGAATGACATTGACGACGAGAAGCCCGATGGCCACCGCCACCGCCGTCGTCCCAACGAAATAGCCGACCGTGATGCCGCCGAGGCGGCCCAGTTTCCGAATGTCGCCGAGAGAGGCGACACCGCTGATGACGGCGGCGACAATCAAGGGAATGATCAGCATCTTCAGCGCGTTCAGGAAAAGCTCGCCCAGCCAGGCAATGGCGAGCATGTCCTCGCCCCAGATCCAGCCGGTCGCACCGCCCGCAAGCACGCCTAGCACGATCAGGGCGAGAAGGACGGCGGCGTGGGCATGTGGCATGGCAAGGCCCTTTGATTTGGTTTCCAGCGATCCGGGCCCTATCATCCGGGAAAGCCGGGCGTTCTCCAAGGCCGAAGTGGCCGCCTTGACCGGCCATCGTGCACTCTTTACAAGCGAGTCGGATGAAGGAAGACACCCGCATCGTCAATGCCGGCCGAAATCCGGATGAAAATTTCGGGATCGTCAATCCGCCGGTTTATCGCGCCTCAACCGTTACCTTTCCAACGGTGGCGGTGCTTGAATCCTTCGACAGCCATCCTTTTGACGGCGTCTTTTATGGCCGCCACGGCACGCCGACGACCTTTGCCCTGGAGCAGGCGATCGCGGAGCTTGAAGGGGGCGACCGCAGCATCGCGACGGCCTCGGGGGTTGCCGCCATCGCCATCTCGCTGCTGGCCTTCGCGAAAGCGGGCGACCATGTGCTGGTGGCCGACAACGTCTATGAGCCGACGCGGCGCTTTTGCAATCAGGTGCTAAAGCGCTTCGGCATCGAGACCACCTATTACGACCCCACGATCGGCGCCGGCATCCAGGATTTGCTGCAGGCGAACACGAAGGCGGTCTTTGCCGAATCCCCAGGCTCCCTCACCTTCGAAGTGCCGGACATTCCCGCCATCGCGAAAGCCGCCCACAAGGCGGGCGCGGTGGTGATTCTGGACAACAGCTGGGCGACGCCGCTTTATTTCAAACCGTTCGAACACGGCGTCGACGTTTCGATCCAGGCGGCGACGAAATACATCGTCGGCCACGCAGATGCGATGCTGGGCGTGATCACCACCCGCGAGCCGCATTTTTTGACCGTTCGGAAAACGGCGGCGAATTTCGGCGCCTGCTCCGGCCCGGAAGAATGCTACCTCGCCCTGCGCGGGTTGCGCACGCTTCGCGTCCGGCTCGAACGGCACGCCAAAACGGCCCACACCCTTTGCAACTGGCTGCAAGGGCGCGCGGAAGTCGATCGTATTTTTTACCCTGCCCTTGCCGGCGATCCGGGCCATGAAATCTGGAAGCGCGACTTCACCGGCGCCAACGGCCTTTTTTCTTTCTCTCTGAAGGAGGCGTCGAAAAAAGCCGTTGCCGCCATGCTCGACGGCATGGAGCTTTTCGCCATCGGCTATAGCTGGGGCGGTTATGAAAGCCTGATCCTGCCCATCCATCCGGAAAAATCACGAACGGCGACGCAATGGCGCGAAGGGCCCGCGATCCGCGTTCATGCCGGCCTTGAAGATCCGGACGATCTGATCCGCGATCTCGACCAAGGGTTCAAGCGCCTCAACGCCTCCAGTTGATTCTTTCTCCGCCGGAAACCATAAAAAGCAATGGTACATTCGCACTAACTTGTTAATATATAAAATAATAAATGTTTGCGTCTTTTGGTTTGTTTGTAATCATACCTCGTTTTTATTCCTTCGTGCTACCGCCTAGCTTGGGCGCGCTGCTTCTGGCGACAGCTTTATCTGGGCCGACATTTGCCGAGGATATTCCACAAGAAACCGGTCTGAAAATCGTTGTTTTTCCATCCTCGCCAATACCCGGCGTGAACCTTCCAAAAGAGAAAATCCCCGCCAATGTACGGCTTCTTTCCCACGAGGAGGTCGACTCTTTCCAGGCCCTCTCGGCAAGCGACGTGCTTTCCAGCCAGATCGGAAGCATTACCGTCAACGAAGCGCAGGGGAACTCACTTCAGCCGAATTTGAATTTTCGCGGCTTCACGGCTTCCCCCCTGCTTGGCCTGCCGCAGGGACTCGCGATTTATCAGAACGGCGTTCGCATCAACGAACCGTTCGGAGATGTTGTGCAGTGGGATCTCATGCCGGAATTCGCAATCGATTCCATCTACGTGCTTCCGGGCTCCAACCCGGTCTTCGGCCTCAACGCACTGGGCGGCGCCATCGTGCTCAAGATGAAAAACGGCTTTAGCCATCAAGGCGGAAAAGCCGGGTTTTCCGGAGGTGCATTCGATCGCGTCCGGGGAACGGTGGAATATGGCGAACGCTGGCAAAACACCGCTGTTTACTTTGGCATGACCGCTTTCGACGAAAGCGGCTGGCGGGACCACTCCCCCTCCGACCTCGCCCAGTTCTACGGCGACCTTTCCTTTCGCGGGACCAATCTGGAAGGAAATATAAGCTTTCTTTATGCCGACACCGACCTTAACGGCAACGGGGCCGCGCCAATCGAACTGCTTGAGGTTGCGCGGGACGCCGTTTTTACCCATCCCGACAACACGCAAAACGAGCTATTCGCCCTGCAGGCACAGATTCACCGGGGTTTGACCGAAGAACTGTCTCTGCAATCAAATTTTTACTTCCGATTGGCGAGGCGGAAGACGCTGAATGGCGACGCGGCCGAATTCGATGCCTGTGCCACTGACCCCGATGGCGATCTGGAAGTAGAGCTCTGCGAGGACGACGGGGACGGAGACCCACTCATCAACATCAAGCAAGGCGGCTTCGTCGGAGAAGATGCGGCGAATGGCGGCGACGGCGTCTTCAACCGTTCCGTGACTTCTTCCACCGGCTACGGCGTCTCCCTTCAGAGCAATTTTCGCGGCGGCCTGTTCGCGTTCGACAACGCATTCACGGTTGGCACAAGTATCGATTTTGCGGATGTCGATTTCGCAACCAACACTGAAATCGGCGGTGTGACACCGAACCGGACAATCGCGGCAAGCGATATCTTCGTCGGCATCGCCGGCGAAGCACCGAACGACGAATTCAATGCGAGCCTTCTCTCGAAGACGGAATATTACGGGCTCTATTTCAGCGAAACACTTTCCTTGACCCCCAGCCTGACCCTAACCGGAGCCGGCCGGTATAATTACGCCCGCGTCGATCTTACCGACAAGTTTGGCGGAAACCTCACGGGTGCCCATAGCTTTGGGCGCTTTAACCCGGCCGTTGGCATTAATTACAGGATCAGCGATTCGGTCGGGGTTTATGCCGCATACGGCGAATCTAATCGCGTTCCTACGCCCGTTGAGCTTTCCTGCGCCGACCCTGACGAACCCTGCCGCGTGCCGAATGCTTTTGTTTCGGACCCGCCGCTCTCGGACGTTGTTGCACGAACGATCGAGACCGGCCTTCGAGGCCGTCTGAACACGCTGTTCGCTGGCATGTCCGTCAACTGGTCCCTTGCCGGATTCGCAACGCGGAATTTCGACGACATCATTTTCGTAAGTTCCGGCCCAGCCATCGGCACTGGATTTTTTCGAAATGCCGGGATTACTCAGCGGGTGGGGGGCGAAATCGACCTAAACGGCCGCTACGGGGATTTCGACTGGTATGCAAGCTACGCCTACGTCAACGCCACCTTCGAATCGCATCTACAGCTCGCCAGTCCAAACAATCCCGCCGCCATCAACGACGAAGTGTCGGTCCAACCCGGCGACCGGATTCCAGGCCTTCCGCTACATTCCGCCAAGCTTGGTTTCAGTTACCGCGCGACGCCGAAATGGACGCTAACTCTTGAGTCAATCCTCGCTTCAAGCCAATTCCTGCGCGGCGACGAAGGGAACGACCAGCCGACGGTCGATGGCTATGGCATCCTCAACATGCGAAGTGAATATCGTTTGCGGGATTCGCTCACCGCCTATTTTAGCATCAACAATCTGTTGAACGCCGACTACGAGACTTTCGGCGTCTTTGGCGAAGCGGATGAGGTTTTCCTCAGCGAGCTTGGGCGCCCGGCCAGTGACAATCGCTTTTTGGGTCCTGGAATCCCTTTCGCTGTCCTCGCAGGTCTGCGCTATACATTCTGATCGACACAACCACACGAGTTAAAGTCTACAAGACTGAACACTGCGGTTTCACGTTTTTCCGAACAAAAAAATATTGACGTTTCGGCAATCGAAAAGGATGGAAACGCCCAGGCCCTTTTCCGGAAAAAGCGTCCCCAAGCTTACGGAAGACGGGATGGCGCATGTGCAAGCGTTTCTTTTTTTCGCACTCTTAAATAACCCAAAGCGCCCATCGGAACAATCAGGCTGGCCGCGAAAATCAGGAAAGCGGCAACGACGATCGATGGCCCGGAAGGCGTATCCCAAACGAACGAGCCCCAAACGCCGCCGAGGACGGCCATCGCGCCAAGAAACGCGCTAAGAACGGCCATCGCTTCGGGGTTGCGGACAAAACGCCTGGCCGTTGCCGCCGGAATAATCAAAAGAGACGTGATCAGCAAAATGCCGACAACTTTCAGCGCGACAACGATGACGAGGGCGATCAGCACCATGAAGGCGATCTGCACCCGGCGCACGGGCACGCCTTCGACGCGGGCAAGTTCTTCATGGATCGTCATGGAAAGCAGCGGCCGCCAGATCCAGACGAGCCCGCCAAGGGCCAACAGGCCGCAGCCGTAAATCCAAAAAAGATCCGCCGGCCCGACGGCGAGGATGTCGCCGAAGAGATAGCCCATCAAATCGACCCGCAGGCCCTCCAGAAAGGCGAGCCCCACCAGCCCGAAGGCAAGCGCCCCATGGGCGAAAAGGCCCAGCAGCGTATCCATGGCGAGCGTCTTTTGGCGTTCGGCAAAGGCAAGGGCCAGCGCGATGGCGACGCCGACCGCGAAAATGCCGATCAGGACGTCGAAATGCAGCAAAAAGCCGAGGGCCACGCCGAGAAAGGCGGAATGGGCCATCGTGTCGCCGAAATAGGCCATCCGCCGCCAAACGACGAAGGTGCCCATGGGCCCGGCAACGAGGGCGACGCCAAGACCGGCCAAAATTGCGTGGAGCAGCAGGGAATCCATGGCTTAAGCCTCCGGCTCGTCGGCCTGCCCGGGAACGGGAACCGCGTTGCCCGCCACGTCATGGACGTGATCGTGGTGATGGGTGTAGACGGCGAAGCTCGTCTCGTCGGCTTTTTCGCCGAAGAGGGCGAGATATTCGGGGTGCCGGCTGACCGCCTCCGGATGGCCGGCGCAGCAGACGTGATGGTTCAGGCAGATGACCTCGTCCGTTGCCGCCATCACCAGGCGCAAATCGTGGGAAATCATCAGCACCGCGCAGCCCAGCTCAAAACGCACGGCATTGATCAGGCGGTAAAGCTCGGACTGGCCGCGGATATCGACGCCCTGGACCGGCTCGTCGAGGATGAGCACGTCCGGCTTTCGAAGAAGGGCGCGGGCCAGCAGCACGCGGCGAAGCTCGCCGCCGGAGAGGTTTTGGATCGGATGGGCCAAAATGCCGCCGTCCATACCAACGGCGCGAAGGGCGTCCTGAATATCGGCGCGCCCCCTTCCCGCCATGGCCAAAAACCGCCGAACGGTCAAAGGCAGATTCGGATCGACCGCGAAGGCCTGGGGCACATAGCCGATGCGCAGGCCTTCGGCCTTCTCGATGTCGCCCGCTTCCGGGGTCACCAGGCCGAGAAGGGTGCGGACCAGGGTCGTCTTGCCGGACCCGTTCGGCCCGATAATCGTCACGATTTCGCCCGCATGGATGGCCAAATCGACCCCATCGAGGACCCGGACGCCGCCCCGGTGCAGCACCAGCCCCTTTGCCGCGATCAGCGTCGGCCCCTGTTTGAGGGCCGCCGCCGATGCCGGAGACGTTGCGGACCGGGACGTGGCCCCGGAGGACGTGGCCGCCGAGGACGTAGCCGGGGCCTGAACATGGGTTGCCGAAGCGCCCGCGGCGCCCTCGCCGGAGGCATTTTCACCACGGCTGGAACCCGCCGCATCCGGTGCCCCCTGGCGGCAATCGTGGCAAAATCCATGGGCTTCGACGGCGGCGCCGGCCAGTTGAAAATCTTTCCCCCTGGCGCCGGCGGCGAGGGTCATCTCGACCGCCCGGTCGCCCAATTCGGTGACCTTGCCGCAGCCCTGGCAGATCAGGTGCTGGCTGGAATGGGGGTGCTGGGGATCGCCGCAGCCGAGATAGGCGTTTTGGGACTCGATCCGATGGATAAGCCCTTGTTCTTTCAGGAAATCCAAAGCGCGGTAGACGGTCGGTGGCCGGACGCGTTTTCCCGCTGCCTGGAGATGGTCAAGAATGGCGTAAGCCCCTAGAGGAACGTGGCTTTCCCAGATCAGTTCCAAAACCCGGCGGCGAAGCGGCGTAAACCGGACGCCGCGCTGGTGGCAAAGCTCGGCCGCCACCTTCAGCGCCCCTTCCCGGCAACGGCCATGATCGTGCCCCTCGCCCGGCGGCGGAACAATGGTGGCGGCAAGATTGGGCTCGGTTTCCATGGGCATAGCCTGAACAATGGCGAAAATAAAAAATACCAGATTTACAGGCAATACAGCCTTATAATAATATAACATTGCTAGTGCAAGCGGTAAGGTAAAAAAAGCCTTTCCAAAATCGACGCCGAAGGAAAATGTTCAACACGGCAGATTTTTCATGGATTTAAGACAAGTTCTTGCCATCGGGCTTTTGATCGCCGCCATGGCCGCCCCTGCCCCGGTTTTGGCCCAACCCACGGCGCCTGTGCCGGAGGTTGCCGTCAGCATTCCGCCGATCCACTCCCTCGCCGCCGCCGTCATGGTGGGCGTCGGCACGCCGACCCTGCTTGTTCCCGGAGGGGCGTCTCCCCATCGCACGGCGCTTCGCCCTTCGACCGCCCGGCATCTGGCGGCGGCGGATCTCGTTTTTTGGGTCGGGCCGGAACTGGAAGGGTTTCTGGAAACGGCCATGGCTCGGCTTGGAAAAAAGGCCCAGGCCACCGCCCTTCTGCACGCTTCCGGTATCCGCCGCCTGGCAGCCGGGCACCGCCATGGCCAGGACAGCAAAACCACGCTTCGGGAAAAAGCGGACCTGGAAAAGCACGGAATGGACCCCCATTTCTGGCTCGACCCGGAAAACGCGATCCGGGTCGTCGAAATCATCGCCGGGCAGCTTGGCCGCCTGGACCCGGAACGCGCCTCCCTATACCGCCAAAACCGGGATCGGACCCTGGCGCGGCTACGCGCCCTCGATCGGGACATGGCGACAAGGCTCGCGCCGCTTTCCGGCCTTCCCTATCTCGTTTTTCACGATTCCTTTGCCTATTTCGAGGCCCATTTCGGTCTCGGCCCGTCGGAAGCCGTCGCCATTGACCCGGAGCGCAAAGCCGGGCCACGCTGGATTCTGGCGCTGCGCAAAAAAATCGCCGAAAACGCGTTTCGCTGTCTTTTTCGCGAACCGCAATTTCCGGCCCCCATCCTGGCCCGCCTTCGAGAAGGCACCGGCCTTGCCATCGCGGAGCTGGACCCCTTGGGAAGCGGCCTGAAACCGGGTCCGGACCTTTATTTCCACATGATGGCTGCGAACGCGGCGGCGTTTCAGGCCTGCCTGCAACCCGCCCGCAACGGTTGACAGCGCAGCCCCCTTGGCGCATCCCTCAACGGCAACCACCAGGGCTTTCCGGGAGACCCCCATGTCAGGCGCGATAGCCGGCGCATCCAAGCTTCTTGAGGCCATTGCCTTCGATGGGAACGGCCTTGTGACGGCGGTCGCCCAGCAGGCGGAGACCGGCGAAGTCCTGATGGTGGCCTGGATGAACCGCGAGGCGGTCGAAAAAACCCTCGCGACCGGTGACGTCCATTATTGGTCGCGCTCGCGCAAGCAGCTTTGGCGCAAGGGCGAAACGTCCGGGCAAACGCAAAAGCTGGTCGATTTTCACCTCGATTGCGACGGCGATACGGTCTTGCTAACCGTCGATCAGAAGGGCGTTGCCTGCCACACCGGCCGGCGGCAATGTTTTTTTCGGGCGCTGCGTCGGGGCGAGCTTGAAATTGTGGAAGACGTTCTTGTCGATCCGGAAAAACTTTATGAAAGTTAGGACGCGAGGGGGCGTTCTTGCCGCCTTCGCGCTCGTCCTGCTGCTTTGCGTGGCTTTCGCGGCCGTCTCGGAGGCGCCGGCGAAGGTGACGACGCCGGTCACCGTTTATGCGCCGACCAGCCTGACCAACGTGCTGCAGGTCGTGACCGACCGGTTCGCGGCCAAGGGCTTGGGCGCCGTGCTTGTCACCTTTGCGTCGATCCAGGAGCTCGAGAAACGGATTGTCGAGGGCGCGCCGGTCGATCTGTTGATTACGGACCGGCCAAACTGGAAAGAAGCCCTTGGCGAGCGCGGCATCAAGATCACCGGCAAGACGGCGGCGATCCCCGGTGACGGCTTGGTGTTTATCGCCCGCAAGAAAAGCCCCATCCAGCTTGGCATTCCGCTGGGATTGCACATCACGAAAAATCTGGAAGGCCGGGTCATCGCCCTTGGCGAACCGGACAGCGTGCCGGCCGGCGGCTTTGCCCGGGAAGCGCTGATGCAGCTTGAACTTTGGGATGCGTTGACGCCGAACTTTCTTTTCGCCCCCGACGTCCGGGCCGCCCTGACCCAGGTTGAACGGGGCCAGGCAGATGCCGGCATCGTCTATGCGACGGATGCGTCCATCAGCGATCTGGTCAAGGTGATCGGCGTCATCCCGAAAACGACCCACGCGCCCATTCTTTACCATCTGGTGCCCATCGGCACGCGCACGGAACCGGCGGTGACGAATTTTTACCGCTTTCTGCGCGAGCCCGAAGTCGCAAATATCCTGCAACGTTTTGGGTTTGGCTTCCGCGCGGACTAGCGAAATGGCGCGCCCTCCAGGATTCGAACCTGGGACCTACGGCTTAGAAGGCCGTTGCTCTAATCCACTGAGCTAAGGGCGCGCGGAAAACCGCCTCGACTATAACGCCGCCGGCCTTTTTTCCAGAAAGATTGTCGGAGGGCCTATTTGAAGTTCGCGGCGTAGCTTTTTGGCCGGGGTCTTTGCGTTTTTGGTTCGACCAGCTGATAGGCAAAATTGCGCCGTTCGGCATAGCGCACCGCCGCTTCCTTGGTCTGAAAACGAAGCGCCACCTGGGTACGGGTATCGCGGCAGCTGGTCCAGCCCATCAGCGGCTCTTTTTCCTTCGGCGCGGCGGCATCGAATTCGAGCACCCAGTCGCGCGTTTGCGCGCGGCCCGATTGCATCGCCGTTTTCGTCGGCCGATAGATGCAAACCTTTGTCATGGGCCTATCTCCTTTTCGTCGCCGCCGTCTTGCCGTTTCAATCAATCTGGTCGGGGTGGAGAGATTCGAACTCCCGGCCCCCTGCTCCCAAAGCAGGTGCGCTACCAGGCTGCGCTACACCCCGAATGCCCGGAAATCTAGTGTTTCTGGGCCTTGCGGCCAAGGCGTTTTTTGCCAAGGCTTAAGGGGTGCCCTCAAAGAGGCGATGCGCGACCCGGTCGCCGATGGCGATGCCAAGGCGCGCCGCCGTACCGCCAGCCAGTTCCAGCACGGCCCGAACCGGGCGGCGGGTGCCGACCGGTTCCATGGAGCCCGGCACCGTCGAACCGGCGATCATGAGCACCTGCCCCCTTGGCCCCAGAAACAGCATGTCGAGCGGGATCAAGGTGTTCTTCATCCACATGGCGATATCCGTCCTTGGCCGGCCAAAATCGAACAGCATGCCCTGGTGAGACGGAAGGCTTTCGCGATGCATCAGGCCAAGGGCGCGGGCCGCGGGCGTCGCCGCCAGCTCGACTTCAAAGGCATGGATGCCGCTTGCGGTGATGAGGGAAAGCGGCTCGCGCGCAGGCTCTTCCGCCAAAACCCGGCCACCCGTGCCCGGGGTCAGGACCGAAAGGACCAGGAGGAAAAGGAAAAAGACCCGCCCAGCCGAACCTTTGCAGAATTGCCAAGCCGCGCGGAGAAGGCTAGCCTTCACTCCGCCATTGTCGAAAGAAGGCCCGAAAGCGGCCGCAACGGAACGATATTTACCCATGCCGATTAAAACGATCCTCGTACATCTTGCCGACGACCCAAAGCATCAAGCCCGGGTCGAGACGGCCGTAAAGCTTGCCGAACGGTTTCAGGCCCATCTCATCGGCCTTTATACGGAAGAGCCGGCCCATATGCCGGACGCCATCGCCGGAAGGGGCGCGGCCCTTGGCTACCTTGCCGCGGAAACGAAGATCGCCGATCAGCATGCCAGGGATATCGAGCAGGAATTCACCGATTACTGCAAGACCAATCAGGCGTCCGCCGAGTGTTTTTGCGAAAAGGGCAACCATCTGGATTTGCTGGTGAAATATGCCCCTTTCGCCGACCTTGTCGTCATCAGCCAGTCCCATCAACAAAGCTTCGAGGACAAAATTCGCCTGCACCTTCCGGACCATTTGCCGATGCGGGCCGGCTCGCCGGTTTTGGTCGTACCCTATGAGCGGGCGGTCGAGCGCATTGGACGGCGGGTCCTGATTGCCTGGAAGCCCACGCCCGAGAGCGGCCGCGCCGTCGGCTATGCGCTTCCCTTCCTGAAAGACGCTGAAAAGGTGATCGTTCTGACCATCGACCCGACGGATCACAACGACGTACCCGGCGCCGCCATCGCAACGCGATTGGCCCGTCACGGGATCGAGGTGGAAACGCGTTCGAACCTGATCAGCGAGCACCAGCCCTTGGGCCAGATCATCTGCCAAAGCGCCATTGACCTGGATTGCGATTTGATTGTGATGGGAGCTTATGGCCATTCCCGCCTACGCGAACTTTTCTTAGGCGGCGTTACCCATTACACCCTGGCCAACACCCAGGTGCCGATTTTGATGTCCCATTGAGGAAAATTGCCTAGTCCAGAAAGACGAAGGTAACGACGACGAAGAGCGGCATCAAAAAGACGATCGACCAGCCCATATACCCAAAGAAACTCGGCATTTTTACGCCGCTGTCCTCGGCGATCGAACGCACCATGAAATTTGGCGCGTTGCCGATATATGTGTTCGCCCCCATGAAAACGGCGCCAAGGGAGATGGCAATCAAGGTCATTGCATTGGCGCCCATCAGCGCCGCCGCGTCCCCGCCCGCCGTGTTGAAAAACACAAGGTAGGTCGGTGCGTTGTCGAGGAAGCTGGAGAGAATACCCGTCATCCAGAAATAGGCCGGGTTGTTTGCACCCTGCTCCGTATTCACCAATTCAATCAGAATGCCAAGCGCGCCGCCCGTTCCCGCCTTCAAGATCGCGATGGCCGGAATAATCGTAAGAAAAATGCCGGCAAAAAGTTTCGCCACTTCGATGATCGGAAACCAGGTAAAGCCGTTTTTCTCGCGCCTCGACTTGCTGGTGAATGCCCAGGAAAGAAACGTAATCGCCAACAGCAAGCCGTCTCGCGTTAAATTTTCAAGCGCGACCGGCGTTCCAAGAATGTCGAAGGCAACGCCGGATTTCCAGGTGCCGCTCAACAGCACCGCGCCAACGATGCCCAGGATGAGAAGAATGTTCGCCCAACCTTCGATGCGGATTGGTTCGTGTTTATGTTCGACCCGCGCGCCCGGCTCCTGCCGGTAGAAATAACTGTCGAGGCAATAGAAGACAAAAAGCAAGACGCCCGCCATGGCCAGCATCGGCAGCAAGAGATGTTGCGTCGGCCAGAAAAAATCGACCCCCTTCAAGAAGCCGAGAAACAGGGGCGGATCGCCGAGCGGCGTCAGCGAACCGCCGATATTCGCCACCAGGAAAATGAAAAAGACGACGGTGTGTACCTGATGCTTGCGCCACTCGTTTGCCCGAAGCAAGGGGCGGATCAGCAGCATCGCCGCCCCCGTTGTGCCCATCCAGCTGGCGATCGCCGTGCCGAACGCGAGAAGGCCCGTATTCATAGCGGGCGATCCGGCCAGGCTTCCCCGAAGCCGCACGCCGCCAGCGGCCGTGAAAAGCGCCAGCAAAAGAATGATGAAGGGGATGTATTCGAGAAGAAAGGTATGCGCGACTTCGTAGATGGCGGTATCGACGCCGTAATTGGCAACCAGCGGCACGAGAAGGGTGAGCGCCCAGAAGGCACTGACCTTGCCGAAATGGTTGTGCCAGAAATGCGGCAAAATCAGCGGAAAAATCGCGATCGAAAGCAAGATGCCGGCAAAAGGAATGGTCCACAGCAGGCTTAATGTTGCCCCATCGAAGGCCACCAGCCCGTGGGGAACGCTGCCCGCAACCGGGCCTGCCAGGGCCCCTCCCGCCCAAAGGAGCACGGCGCATCCAGCAGCCCAAGCCAGAAAACGGCTTTCGCCTATCTTGCCGAAAAATTCTCGCACGACGTAATTGCCTCGCTTCAAAACCTTGAATGGCCTGCCAAAGCCACCTTAACCATGGGCTTGGTTATACGCTATTTGGCCATTCTGGGAAACGCGTTGCGCCTTTCGATTCCCTAGCCGCTTACCGTTTTTACTCCAGGAATCCAGCACTGGATCGGCTTGCCATTGTGGGGGCGCCCAAGACGTGCCGGGGGTTTCCCTTCATCGTTCGACAAATCCTCTGCATGGGGATTTCTTTTCCCTCTCCGGTCGCAAGCATTTGATCAAGCCCGGCGATGGCGGCGAGGAGCTGGTTCATATGCCCCATGTCGAGATGGCCGAAACGCCGCAACGTCGAAGACGGAAGAAACGGCGAAGGTCATGGCGAAAGGGTGCTTTTCGGTCCCGGTCGTTTCCCCTATGATTCAACGGAAATCTAAACGGCGCGTTAAGGAAGGCTTTACCCTCGTGGAAACGCCCTTTTCCACCCTTGCAGGAAATTCGCAGCGCCCCCGGTTTGGGTTGCTGCTTTTTCTATGCGTGCTTTTTCTTGGCTTCAATGCCCTGCCAGCCGCCGCGCAGAAGCCGGGCGATTTTGCCGCCGGGATCTATGCCTATCAGCAAAAGGATTTCGCGGCCGCCTACCAGCTGCTGGAGCCCCTTGCCAAACAGGGGCATAGCTCTGCCCAATACAATCTCGGCCGCATGTATGTCCGTGGCGAGGGCGCGCCGAAAGATTACGTCGAGGCCTATAAATGGTTTTTCCTGGCCGACAAAAACGGCCGCAAGGAAGGCAGCCAGGCGATGCGTGCGCTGGCGAAAAGCCTGACGGATAAGCAGATCGGCGAGGCTATTCTGCGGGCGGGCAAGGAGTGCTGCGCGCTCAAGCGCTAGGCCCACCCAGGCGGGGCATTATTGCAGTTGCGTCAGATCGCCGAAACGGGGGCGAAAGAGCGCACGGTGATAGGTCTGCTTGCTCGAAAGAAAGTCCGTCTGCAACAAAGGCGAATAATTGTAATAAACCTCCGAGATGATGACGTTCTCGCCATCGCGGACCAGAAAGCCTGCCGGCAAGGCCGCCGCACCTCCCGCCGATCCGATCGCACTGCTTGCGGATAGCGTGCCGCCGCCGCTCTGCTGCCAATCGATCTGGGGCGGGTTGCCGCCGCTGGCACTCACCGATGAGACGATGACAACGCCGTCCGCGCCGAAGGCAAACGGCGCGATCACGTGATCCGCCGATTCGAAGATAACATTGATGGTCGCCGCGGAAATTTGTTCGCGCTGGGACACCAGATCGGCCGTCGTGATGGTGATCGCATCCAATTTTTGCTGCAGCAACATGTAGCGGGCAAGTTCGGTGCCCGCCAAGATGATGGTAACCAAGACCGGAAGAACGAACGCCATCTCGACCAACAACGAGCCGCGCTGGTCTTTTCGTATTCGACGAAGCATGGACATCATGAGAGCACCTAAAAAGGTTCGTTCTGAACGGCAACGCTTGCCGTAAGCTCGATCTCGCCATTTTGACCGATGAACGCATCGAGCAGGCCCGTCAGCAATTGCCAATCGTAGGTGATGTTGTAAACGACGATATCGCCCGCATTGCCCGCGCCGGAGGCGCCCATATCCGCATCCCACTGGGCATTGCCGTTCACATCGACATAGGTTTCGCCTACGTCGTAAGAACCATTGGCGGGCGAATCATCCGTATAGGGTTCGGGATCGCCGATGTTGTCGAAATCCGGATAGATGAGCGTCGTAATGTTCGCCTGGGTCATGTCGACAAGCCCGATCGTATGCTCCTCGATGATATCGAGGATGCGTTGTTCGCGGCTGACGCCCGCAGGAATGGACCCGGTAATCCCAAAACGGGATGCCTCGCGCAGGCCGCCCTCCATCAGGGTGGTAACGAACATGATCATCGCCATCTCGAGAAGGCCGACGAGCGCCACCGCCAAGATGGGCATGGCGAAGGCAAATTCGACCGCCGTCGCGCCGGACCGACAGCGGCGTAAGTTACGGAAATTGTGGACCCATTCAGCGATTTTGGGCATGGCGTTTACCATTCGGCAAGGGGACGTGGGGTAAGTTTTTCGAGGCATGGTTTTGTTGAAAAATTTCGGGCTGGCTGCCCTTGGCTTTCTCGCCGCCGCCTGCGCTTCGAGCGAGGGCGAAAGGCGTCCCGCGCCGACGCCGAAACCAAAGGCGGCGGCGATGGAAACGGCCCCAGTGGAGACCCTGCTGCGGGTGGCCGCGACCACCCGTGCCAGCGGCAATCTTGCCTCGGCAGCGGTTATCTATCGCCGGGCCCATGAGCTTTATCCAACCCATACCATCCCGCTGTTTGAACTTGGCCGCACGTTGAACGCCGCCGGCGCCCATCACGAAGCGGCGGAAGCGTTTCGCGCCGTGCTGGCGATGAAACCGGACGATGCCGACGCCATGGGCGAACTTGGCCGCACGCTGCTGGACCTTGGCCAGCCGCAATTCGCCTATGAAACCTTTGAAAAGCTCGCGCGGCTGGATCCGAAAAGCATTGCCGCGCTCAACGGAATGGGCGTGTCCCTTGACCGGGCCGGCGCCCACCGCGCCGCACAGATCCATTACCGCGAAGCCCTCGCCCTGGCACCGGAAAGCCGTTCCGTTCGCAACAATCTTGGGCTTTCGATGGCCCTTGCCGGCGAGCATGACGCCGCCATCGCCCTTTTGAAGGACGTCGCCACCGACCCCGGGGCCTCGCCGCGCGAACGGCAGAATCTGGCGCTCGTCTATGGGCTGGCGGGAAATTCCGAAGCGGCGGCAAAGGTTGGGCGCATCGACCTGACGGAACCGGCCGTGCAAAACAACCTCGCCTATTACAGCTATCTGCAGACCCTTTCCGGCGCGGCGAAAGCCAACGCCGCCCTGACGGGTCAGCCTGAAAGCGAGCCGGCCCCCTGAGGCCGCTGCAAAAACCGCACACCGTTCCATGCTTTTACAACCCCCCCAAGCCGTCGACGACCTTGAGGGCCGCGGGCCCGATCAGCACGATAAAAAGCGCCGGCAAAATAAAGACGACCATCGGCACGGTAAGAATGGCCGGAAGCCGTGCCGCTTTTTCCTCCGCGCGGGTCAGCCGGTCGTTGCGAAACTCCTTCGCCAGAACCCGAAGCGAATGGGCAAGTGGCGTGCCGTATTTTTCCGTCTGCGACAACGTGTTGGTAATCGCACGCATTTCAGGAATGTCCACGCGTGCGGCCAAATGATCGAGGGCCTGCTTGCGCTCGGGCAAAAACCCAAGCTCAACGGTCGCCAAACCCAACTCGTCGGCAAATTCCGGCCAGGAAATGGCAAGCTCGCGCGAGACGCGTTCCAGCATGGCGTCCAGGCTTAGGCCCGCCTCCGCACAAATGACCATCAGATCGAGGCCATCCGGCATGGCCAGCCGAATTTGAAAGCGGCGGCGGCGCATTTTATTTTTCACGGCAATCTCGGGCGCATAAGCCCCCGCCAGCACCGCGCCCAGCGCGAAGAAAAGCTTTACCATCGGCGCCTCGCCAAGAATTCCGCCGCCATAGATCAGCAGCGCGGCAACGGCCCCGAAAACGAGCGGCAGCGCCGCCTTCATAAAGAGAAAGATGACCAGCGCGTCGCGGCGGCGCCAGCCGGCCTGGGAAAGCTGCTGCGTTATTTCATCGACCTTGGCGGAACGCATCAGGTTAAGCCGCGCCACAACGCGCCGCATGATTCCTATGCTGAACTCGCGTCGCTCATGGCGGTGTGGCGCGGCAAGAAGGCCGGCTCGAAGCTCGCCCCGGCGCGCCAGCAAATTGCGTGCCCGTACCGCCATCGGATCGCGGGCCAGCAACCCGGCCCAAACGGCGAGCACGCTGGCCAAGGCCGCGGCGGCGGCCAGCATGGCAACGAAATCTTCCGGCGCCAAATCAAAGGGGATGAGATCGAACCACATCAGATTTGAAACCTCACCATCTTCATCATCACGAGGACGCCGAGTCCCATTGTGCCGAGGCCCGCGCCGAGCAGAAATTTCCCGCGCGAATCGAGAAACAGCGTCATCGCGTAATCCGTGTTCATTACGTAGAGAATCGCAAACATCAAAAACGGCAGAGAGCCGATGATGTAGGCGCTTGCGCGCGCCTCCGAGGACATGGCGCGCACTTTTAATTTCATTTGCCGGCGGCGGCGCAAAATATCGGAGAGGTTCTCCAGCGTTTCCGTCAGATTGCCGCCCGTTTCGCGCTGTACCGCCAGGCTAATGACAAAAAACTTAAATTCGGCCGTATCGATTCGTTTCACGGCGTTTTGCAATGCCTGTTCCAGGGTTTGCCCCATGCGCATCTGCTCGTCGATTCTGCGAAACTCCGCCCCGACCGGTTCGTCAATTTCCCTGCCCACCGCGGCGATGGAATCCGAAACCGGTAGCCCGGATTTCAACCCGCGCACGATCAAGTCGATCCCTTCGGGAAAAAGGCCCGTAAAACGGTCCATGCGCCGGGCAATCAAATAGCCGACGGCGAAATGCGGAACGGCAACGCCGGCAAAGACGCCCGACGAAAGGGCCAGAAAAGTCGGAAAACCGAACAGCTTCGCCGAAAGCAGCGAAACCGTTGCAACCAGCAACCCGCAAATCAGGATGTATTCGCCTGGAACGATGCGCCGGCCCGTTTTTTCAAGGCGCTGCTGCAGCACCGCCGGATTCGGCAGCCAGCGCCGGAGCAGCCGGTCGAAGACGCCGATCGAACTGTAGCTTTTTTCCGGCCTTAGACCCGCTCGCGCCGCCCCTTCCGCCGGCACTTCGATGCGCTGACTGATTTTCGCGATGCGGCGTTCCAGGCGAAGCCGCGTGCGAATGCCGGTAACGGCAAGGGCCAGCACCATCAAGGCGCCGCCGACGCCGAACAGCACCACCAACATCAAAAAATTATCGCTGGCCACCAACGCGCCCATCAAAGCGCCTCCATCAATGCCCGGCCAAGTCCGTAATATTCGGCCTTCTGCAGGAAGTTCGGCCGCATGCCCCCGGAATGGAATTTGCCGCGCAAGATGCCGTCGTCTCCTTCGCTTTCGAAGTCAAAGCGGAACAGCTCTTGGGTCGTAATGACCTCGCCCTCCATGCCGACGACTTCCATGACGCTGACAATACGGCGCACGCCATCGCGCATCCGGCTTACCTGAACAATCAAATCGACGGCATCGGCAATCTGGTTGCGAACCGCCTTCGCCGGCAAATTCACATTTGCCATCGCCACCATGTTTTCGAGACGCGTCAACGCTTCGCGCGGACGGTTCGCATGAACCGTACACATCGAACCTTCATGACCGGTGTTCATCGCCTGTAGCATGTCGAGAGCTTCAGCCCCGCGAATTTCGCCAAGGATGATCCGGTCCGGTCGCATGCGAAGGGCGTTCTTGACCAGGTCGCGCATTCCAATCTCGCCCTGCCCCTCGATATTGGAAGGGCGCGTTTCCAGCCGAACGACATGGGGCTGCTGAAGCTGCAATTCCGCGGCGTCTTCGATGGTCACGACACGCTCGCCCGGATCGATCGTCGCGGAAAGGGCGTTCAGCAAGGTTGTCTTACCAGAACCCGTTCCGCCCGAAATCAGAATGTTCAGCCTTGAACGCGAGGCGATTTTTAGAACGGTCGCCATCTCTGGGGAGATGTTCTGCTGCGCGACCATCTTATCGAGAGTAATCCGTGTCTGCGAAAATTTACGGATGGAAATTGAAATGCCATCCACCGCCAGGGGCGGAATGATGATGTTGACGCGGCTTCCGTCCTCGAGACGCGCATCGACAAGGGGCGTTGTTTCGTCAATGCGGCGGCCGATCCGGGTTACGATCCGCATCGCGATGTTCATGAGATGCGCTTCGTTTTGGAAGGCAACGTCCGTCAGCTCCAGCTTGCCGTGGCGTTCGACAAAGACCTGATCGGCCCCATTGACCATGATGTCGTTTATGCTTTCATCGGCCAGCAGCTTTTCCAGCGGCCCAAGCCCCATCATGTCGTTGATGAGGGATGTAATGAGGTCGCGCTGTTCGATCTGATTGAGGCGGATCCCCTGTTGGGGAAGAATGCTGCCAAGCGCTTCCGCGATTTGCTCGGAAAGTTCGGCACGCGACAGTTCGGCGGCGGCGGCAAGGTCGAGACGATCCAGCAGGGCTTCCCGAATTTGCAAATTCGCCTCTTCGACTTTTGACTGGCTGGAGGAGAGCGGCGCGTTTTCGCGCCCCTCCCCCTTGCGGTCGTTCGAGGCACAGGGAGAAACCCCGGCAAAGGAAAGAAGGTCGTTCAGAAGAAGCGTGATGAGGTCGCGCTCGTGCAGCGACATGTCACCCGTGGCGTTTTTCTCGGCACCTGCGCGGATGATTTCCTGGATCCGTTTGGCCAAAATGCCACGTGGCGCGCCCTTTTTTGCCTCGGCGGCAAGCCGCTTTCGGACAATCGGCTGCAAGTGAAGATAGGCCTCTTCGCAATCGATCGCGGGATTGGGGAAGGATTCGAGAACCTCGTCACCGCCTTTTTCCTTGGCGACAGCAGGCGCCCCGCCTGGGCCGCGCATTTCGCCAAGGGGGTGAATGGTCGCCGAGCCGCGTTTGCCGAAGGGGCGCGTTTTCATCGCTTTAACATGCTGATAAAGGATGAGGTTTCGCCGGCGGGCGCCGCCCCGGAGAGGGTTTTGCTGATTTTTCGGCAAACCTTCGCAATGGGGCTGTTCGTCATAACGGCCGGTACCGGCTTGCCGGATCGATTGGCAAGGGCAATGGCCTTCCGGTCATAGGGAACGATTGCATCCACCGACATTTCGATGGCTTCTTCGAACGCGCCGCGCGGCACGTCGCTGCCATCTTCGGGGCGCGTGCGGTTGACGTTAACGGAAAGCTTTGCCCGTGGCGCAACGGTGCGGACCAGAGAACGCAGCCGGACGGTATCGCGCATGCCGGCCAGCGAGAAATCGGTCGCGATTCCAACCACCGCCGATTCGGCCAGCACGTCGTAATAGCGCATCGCCAAGGCCCGCGGCAGGTCGAGGATCACGCATTCAAAATTGCGGCGAAGCTCCGTCACCATGCGGTGCAGACCGACCGGATCGAAGGCAAGGTCTTCGTCCAGCGCCTCCTCCGCACCCAGCACGTAGAGGTTATCGCTCTCATGGACGAGGACGCTGGCAACGAAAAGGTCGTCGACGCGTTCCGGGTTTTCCAAAGCTTCGCGAAAGCCCCGGCTTGGCTCAATGTCCAACGAAAGCGAAACCGTGCCGAACTGAAGATCCACGTCTACAAGCGCGACCCGCTGTTTTTGTTCGGTTGCGATGAGCCAGGCGCTGTTTACGGCAAGGGTGCTGGCACCGACGCCACCACGCGCGCCGACAATGCTGATAAGCCTGCCGGGGCTGCTTTCCTCTGCCTTGGCCTTTTCCTCGGAAAGGGCGCGGATGGCGTTCTCGAACGCTTCGAAGGTCGTCGGTTTGACCAGATAATCGGCAACGCCCGCGTCAAGAAGGGAGCGAAAGAGCTGCACATCGTTCGTCATTCCAATGGCGATGACTGTCGTTCCGACGCTGCATACCTCCGACAAATGGTGCACGTCCGCCAGGGGCTGCTGCGAATCCGACAGATCGACGATGAGAAGACCCGGCGCCGGACGCGTGGCCAGCGCTTCGACCGCCGCACCGACGCCGCCGGGGAAAACCCGTTTTCCGGACCATTTCTCCTGCTTCGCCAGAAGATCCAGCGTTTCGCGCGTGACGTCGTCCGAAACGAAGGCCAGAAACGGTTCTGCCTCTACCTCCGCAGCCGGATTTTCCGCAATGTTAGTCGCTGCTGTCATCGTCTGCTGTCGCCTCTTCTTCCAATTCCTTTACTTCACCCTTGCGATAGCGCTCCACCGCCGACGCCGCCACGGTGCCATCCATGGGGCCAAGATCGCGGCCGGTCACCAAATCCCTCGGATCGGCAACCATCCGTCCCAAATTCACCGCCGTTGTGCAGCCGTAATTGCTCCACACGCCGTTTGTAAGCGCCGGAAGCGCACGCCAATCCGGGCAATCGGGAAGGGTCACGTCGTAACGCTCCACGGCGACAATGGCGGTGTTCGCCACCCCGGCATGGGAAGGCAGCATTTCCGAGATGTAGCCAAGGTCGGCAAGGAAGTTTTGCACTGCCCGCCCCCGCGCTGCGAAAAGCCCGTTCCGGCCATCGACCGATTTGCCGGGATTGACCAGGATCCGATCGTCCGGCCCCTTCCGTTCCCGCTCCAGGAAAGCGGCCAGCTCCGTTTTCGCTTCCGCGCCGAGCGCCGCCATTCTTGGCTCGAAACCGACGAGATGCGTCTTGCGGGACCATTCAACGTCCAACTCCTTTGGGGTCTCGCCTACGGTCAGATCTTCCTTGGAAACGGATGTGCAGGCGGAAAACGTCCCGAGAAGCAGGATCGCCAAAAAGCACCGCAGCGAATGTTGAACCGAACCCATTCTTCTTCTCCTAATCCAACGAGAACCCGGCCGGGCCAACCAAGCGCGGTTTGCGTGGCCGAATGACTTTGCCGTTCTTCTCTGGCGCAACGTCCTTGAACACGCGCCCTTCGACGATGCGTTCGAAATCGGACGGCATCGCCAGGCCATCCGTCGGCCCCAATACCCTGCCGGCGGAAACCGGCCGCACGAGATAAGGCGTCACGATGATGGCAAGCTCTGTCTCGTTCCGCTGGAAACTCGTCGAACGGAAAAGGCTGCCGATAATCGGCAAGTCGCCAAGGCCTGGAAATTTACTGACCGAGTTTTGCACGTTGTTTTGCATCAAGCCTGCGATCGCGAAGGTCTGGCCGCTGCCAAGTTCGACCGTCGTTTCCGCGCGCCGCGTCGTCAGCGCCGGAATGCTGATGTTGTTGAGAATGACGGCGCCGTTGTCGGAGAGTTGACTGACCTCCGGCCGGACGCGCAGGCTGATACGGGAATTGTCCAAAATGGTTGGCGTAAAGGCCAGGCTGACCCCGAATTTCTTGAATTCGACGGTAATGGTGTTTTCGTCCTGGGGCACCAGCACCGGAAATTCGCCGCCGGCAAGAAAGCTTGCCGTTTCGCCGGATACGGCGGTGAGGTTCGGTTCGGCCAGAACGGTGATCAACCCTTCGTCTTCCAACGCATCAATCATCGCGTTGAGATCAAGCCCGCCCTTGGACGCCGAACCGAAGAGGCTGTTCGTCATCGTTTGCCCGAAACTCTGCCGCGTCGCAAAGCTCCCCGCCCGAAGCGCCGGGTCGGCAATGCCCAAGGCCCCGCCCGCGACGATGGGGTTGCCGGTCGCAATGCCGAGGGCAACGTCCCGGCTGGTGCCCAGGATGTCCCAATTGATGCCGAATTCCTTCATGACTTCGCGTTGGATTTCCGTCACGCGCACACGAAGGTTGATCTGATTTGGCCCCGTCACGTTGAGGCGGTAAATGAGCTCGCCCTCTTCCGTCACGAAGCGCGACGCCAGACGCCGAAGCTCCTCGGCTTCAAGGGAAGAAGCTACATGGCCGCTGACCATCAGCGCGCCGTCCACGGACGTCACCCGTATCGGGTTTCCCGGCAGGAGATCGCGGACCGCACGGCGCAGACGGGCCAGGCTGTGGCTGACATGCACCGTCGAGTTAAGCAGCACATTGCCGCCCTCGTCCACAGCATAAAGCGTCGTTTCACCCGTTTTCTTGCCGAAAACGTAAACGATCTTCGACGATTTCACCTGAATGTCGGCGATCTCGGGGTTGGCAATAAAGACCGAAGACGCGCCCCGTTGCAAACGCACCAGCCGGCCTTCGTTGATTTCCAGCTCCACCGGCTGATCGACCGCCGGAATGAACTCGGCGTTCACCGATGCGAAGACCGGCAGTGCGGATGGCGTCGCCGCAAAGACGAGAAAGCCGAATAGCGTGGCTAAAAAGGTTCGCATCATGCTTTCTCCTAAAACCGGACTTCTTCTTGCTCGGAACCGCGGGTCACCGTAACGGGCCGCGTGTGACCGGCAATGAGGGGGCTAATCTCGCTGTCCCAGGTGTAGCTGCGCCGTTTTTTCCCTGATGCCCCCACGTTGTTTTCGGCCAGGCTGCGCAGGCTTAGAGAAAGTTTCCCCATTTCCGTCAGCATGGCGATCATCTCCGCCTGTTTCGTCGTTACTTCGAGGGTGGCGGTCTGCGCGATTTCCACCTCGCCGTTCTGATCGTCCGTTCGTTGATCGACGGCAAGAACGCGAATGTCACGCAGGACCGTTTCGCTTGCCCGTTTCAGCCTTGCGTTTTCGCCCTCCTCCAGGCGCATGGAATGGGTAAGGATCAAATCCACGCGGTCGCCCGGAAAAATAAAGCCGGCAATGCCCGAGGTCTCGTTGATCGGCACCGTCACCGCCCGACTTCCGGGCGTGAGCACGGCGGCAAGAAAGCCCCGATCCCCCGGACGGACGATGCGGCCCTCTGTGATCGGTTCGCCGGCGGTGATCCCGATTCGGACCACCGAATCGATAAAGTCTTCGCGCTTGCCTTTTCCTTTGACGATATAGACCGGCATAAGATTTTCTTCCGGCCAGGCTTGCCAAAGAAGCTGTTTGGGTTTGACGAAGGTGCCCGCCGGCAAGTCTTCGCCAACCACAAGAATTTGCATGGCTGGCTCCGCCGGTTCGCTCGCATTCGCTTGTGCGGCAAGGGCCGCGCGCTCTGCGCTGATCCAGCCGCGCGCAAAAAGTGCCGTGCCGACCGAAAGGACAATCGCAACTATGATTAAGAGGATGCTGCGCAGGCTCAGGAAGCTAAAAATATTTGCCATCGACCCGTCTCCTTATCCTGCTATCAGTCGCGCGCCGAGGTAGAAACCGCCGGCTGCAATCGCAATGCCATAAGGGACGTACTGCTTGCGCGTGGAAAAACGCGGCAAGGCCGCCATCGTTTCTGCCGGCCCAGGCCGATAAAGATGCAGCGTTGTCATCATGGAGAGCGATAGAAGCCCACCCGCCAACGCCGTAATAAGAAGCACGTCAACAATGAGTGCAGGGCCGGCCCAAAGCGAAAGCGCCGAAAGAAGTTTCACGTCGCCGCCGCCAACCAGGCGAAAAACAAACATCGTTATGCCGACGGCAAAGACCGCGCCGCCGGTAAGAAGGCCGCCCACCCAATCGACGGCAGGTCCGCCGGCAATGGCATGGGCAAAAAACAACGCCGCCACCGCCACGGAAATCGCGTTCGGAATGAGATAGCGATAATAGTCGCTGACCGCCGCCCAGGTGAGCAGCGCCAGGAAAGCGACAATCGCGAGTTGATCGGGAAAATTTGCCGATATCATTCCGTGCGCTCCGCGTAAAAAAAGGCCGTTGAAGAAGCCGGGAACGCGGAGGCGGGAGATACGGGGAAAAAACCCCGCCACGGTTGGGTGGCAGATCCTATTTGTCTCTGCATCCCCGCCTCCGAGATCCGGTTAGGCAAGTCGGCTTCTTTACACACCAACAGCCGTATCGAGCGCCGTGGAAACCGCCGTGAACATCGTGTTCAACGACGTACCCATCGCCGTTAGGGCACCAATCGCGGCAACCGACACGAGCGCGGCAATCAGGCCGTACTCGATGGCGGTGGCGCCGGATTCGTCTTTCAGAAATTTACGTAACGTATGCATCGCTTTTCCTCCTCCTTGGTGGAAGCTAATGTGGCTTTTATAAGTGTAGTGAGTTAACAGAACATGAATTACATGTAAAAAAATATTACGATGATATATTCGTTAAATATTCAAATTTTGAAATACATTTAAATATCTTTTATTTCGAATTTTATGTTTATTTTATATTTATGTTGGTGTTTATTTTAACTTGCGCTTAAGCCATCTATCCTAGTATTTCGCCATAATCATTATGGGATCTTTTCCCACCCGAGAGGCAGGCGATGACAGCAAAACTAGGAAGATGGTGGCGGGAGCTGGCGCAGCGGCTTGCCGCCTTCGGCCCCGACCGCAGAGGCGTGGTCGCGGTTTTTGTCGCCGCGGCGATTATTCCGGCCGTGGGGTTCCTTGGAATCGCCACGGACGCGGCGCGTGGCTATCTCGTCAAGGCGCGGCTTTCCCGCGCCCTCGATTCGGCGGCGCTGGCCGGCGGGCGCGTCATGTTCTCGGCAAATCGGGATGCGGATATTCAAATGTATTTCGATGCGAATTTTCCGCCCGGCTATCTCGGCGCCACCGTGACGGGGCCAACGCCGAGCGTGGACCCCAACAATGAAGTCATCACCCTGACCGCCACCGCGGTGATCGATACGACCTTCATGCACGTCTTTGGCTTCGAAACGCTGAACGTTTCCGCCGAAACCGAAGTTACGCGCCAAACCCAGATGCTGGACGTCGTGCTTGCCATTGATATGTCCGGCTCGATGTCCTCCAGCGCAAGCGGCGGCGGCACCCGCATTGAAGCCGCCCGTGCCGCGGCAACGGAAATGATCAACATTCTTTTCGGGGCGGATGAAACGAAGCCGCTTTTGAACATTGGCCTGGTTCCGTGGAACGGCAAAGTCAACGTCATGCGCAATGGCGAGGCTTATGACTCGACCCTTACAACGACGTCGCCCGTTTCTTCTTTTATCAATCCGCTTACCGGCACGCCCCAGGCGGAAGTCTATATTCCGAACAATTCGCCAGTGCCGCTTTTGGCGCCGCCGCCTGCAAATTGGCAAGGCTGCGTTTTTCAACGTTACCTAGATGATGCCGATGCTTTGAACGACGCGGATCTGGATCTTTACGAAGTCACGAAAAACGGCTTCGAATGGTTCGCATGGGAATTCATCGGGCCGGAAGGCGAACCGGTATCCGGCTCCACCGATTGCCTGCTTGCCGTCAACGGATCCGAATGCCGGCGTTGCCTCGACCACGGCATCACGCCCTTGCAAAACACGAAAACCGGTATTTTGGACGCCGTCAACGAGCTGACGAGCCCAACGGGCACGACGAACATTCCCGATGGCCTTGCCTGGGCCTGGCGCGTTCTGATGCCGGGGGCCCCTTTCGCCCAGGCCGATCCAAACCCGGAATTTACCCGCCAACAGGCGATCGTGCTGCTGACGGATGGGGAAAATTACGGCGGCTCCGGAGACGGCTACAAAACGGTTTTCGGCCTTGGCACGGCGGCCGGAGCGGAAATGGATCCGCGCCTTCTTCAACTCGCCACCTCGATCAAATCGGGGAACGTCGCGATCTACGCCATTCAATTCGCAAACAGCGGCGGCGCATTACAGGCCCTGATGGAGGGCGTGGCAACGGAACCGAACTCGCCCTACTACCACTACGCACCGGACGCGGCGTCTCTGCAGCAAGTATTTCAGGAAGTCGCGAACCATCTTTCCGAACTTCGGCTATCGAAATAGGCGGTGAATATGAAAGAAGCAAATCTCACCCATGGGGAAAGCAGCGGAGCCACCCCCTTCGCCATCCTCGGCGCGGCCTTTCAGCGCGTGACGAACCACCCCGCCTTCAACCGGCTGAGCGGCGTAATCCCCGCCGCCTATTTTTTCCTGATGGTCATGGCCGAAGCGCAGGATTTGGTGCAGCTCGCCCGCGAGGCCGGCAATATGAATGCGGAATGGCTGGCCAATAGCGCATCCTCGGCCGCGAAGATTCTTTTTCTATCGTTGATCGTCGTGCTGTTCCTGGTCCGGAAACCGCCGATCAGCAAGGCATCCGGCTTGCAGCCCCGGGTCGTCGCGCTTGCGGGCGCGTTCCTGCTGGTGGCGATCGTTCTGCTGCCGCCGCCCGAACCCAGCCTCGGCCAAAGCCTGACCGGCCTCGCCCTCGTCGCCATCGGCAGCGTCTTTTCCGTCATCGCCATCGGCTACCTTGGCCGTTCGTTCAGCATCATGGCCGAAGCGCGCGAATTGGTAACCCATGGCGTCTATTCCCTGGTTCGGCATCCGCTTTACCTGGCCGAGGAAATCGCCGTGCTGGGGGTGGTCGTGATTTATTTCTCTCTTCCGGCGCTGGCGCTGCTGTTTTTGCATATCGCCCTTCAAATTCAGCGGATGAAGAACGAGGAAGGCATCCTGCGCGAGGCCTTCCCGGCCTATGGCGCCTACATGACCCGAACGTCCCGGCTGATACCGGGCATCTATTAAGCCTCCCCCTAAGGGCCCTGTCTCGATCGAGACGGGGCCCCTTTTTTTGCGCTAGATTTGGCCCTTGGCGTTACGGGGAGAGAAAAATGACACGCATCCTTTACGAATTGCTGGGCAAGGACGACCGGCGCTTCAGCCCTTTTTGCTGGCGGACGCGCATGGCGCTTGCCCATAAGGGGTTGGAACTGGACGAAATCATCCCCATCGGTTTTACCGAAAAAGAGAAAATCGCGTTTAGCGGCCAAGACCGCGTCCCCGTCCTGGTGGACAATGGCAAGACGGTTTTTGATTCCTGGAAGATTGCCTGTTACCTCGAAGAAACCTACCCCGACCGCCCGCCTCTTTTTGGAAGCGAGGCGGCGCGCGGCGAAGCGCTTTTCATCAACCATTGGACGTATCAGGTTCTGCTCGCCAGCATCTTTCCCATGGTCGTACTGGATATTTTCAATCACGTCCGGCCCGAGGATCAGGAATATTTCCGAAGCTCGCGCGAGAAAGTCATGGGCGACACCCTGGAAGCGATTCACGCCACCCGGGATGCGCGCTTCAAGGGTTTCCACAAGAAACTCGACGCCCTTCGCCTTACCTTGCAAACGGAACCGTTCCTTTGCGGGGAAAGCCCAGCCTATGGGGATTACATCGTTTTTAGCATCTTTCAATGGGTACGCTGCATAAGCACCTTCCCGTTTTTGGAAGCGGACGATCCCATTTATGCCTGGCGCAAGCGCATGTTCGGCCTCTTCGATGGGCTGACCGAAACCGTCGAAGGCTACCCCTGTTAGCGATGTCCCATATTTTTCACGCATGTTTGCGTACCGCATGGGAAGCGGCCAAAGCGGAAGGGTACTACCGCGGCTCCGCCGACGACGAACGGGACGGCTTTATCCATTTTTCCGACAGTACGCAAATTGCCGAAAGCACGAAAACCCATCATGGCGGCCAGGAAGGCCTGGTGCTTTTGGTCGTTGCGATCGCGCGTTTGGACGAGGCCGCCGGCGCCTTGCGTTGGGAAAGCTCGCGCGGCGGCCGTCTTTTTCCCCATCTCTACGCCCCTTTGCCGACCCGGGCGGTGACCGGCGTCCACGACCTGCCCCTGGATGAGGACGGCTGCCATCGCTTCCCGCCTCTGCCGGAGGACTGACGCGCGAAACGGCACCGGCTGCTCTCTTTTCATCGTCGGGCTTTTCGCCCATGATGGGGCCCCTTTTTCAACGAACCGTTTCCGCCCATGAAAACCCTTCTCGTTTCCATTCTATGCACGGACCGCACCGGTCTGATTTCCGCTGTCACCGGACGCCTTTTCGAACTTGGCGCCAATCTCGGCGATACGACCTTTGCCGTGCTTGGCGGCGGCGCCGAATTTACCGCCCTGGTCGAAGCGCCGGATGGGGTAACGGCCGAAACGGTCGAGCAGGATTTGAAGGCGTTGCCGGAAATCGGCGACGACGCAAAAATCACGGTAAGCGGTTTTGACCTTCCTTCCGTCCATGGGCCTTCCGGCCATCTCACCCATTACATCCGCGTGAGCGGCGGAGACAGTCCGGGCCTGATCGCCAGGCTTTCCGAAGTCTTTGTGCAATACGAAGCGAACATCGTCGGCCTGCACGCCGAGAAGGCGCCGCGCGCCGAGGGCGACCAATATCTTATCCGCTTTGCCGTATGGATCCCGAAAGAACGGACGGACGCTTGCATTGCCACGGTCGTGAACACGACCGAAGATTTGCGCCTGACCTGTCACTGGCAAAAAGTTTAACGGCCCATCATGGCGCGCCTTGCTTTTATCGGTCTGGGCGTCATGGGTTTTCCGATGGCCGGGCATCTGGCACGCGCCGGCCATCTGGTGACGGTCGCGAACCGCACGCCTTCGAAAGCCGACGCCTGGAGTGCCGAATACCATGGCACGCTCGCAAAAAGCCCCCGCGAGGCAGCAAAGGACGCGGATTTCGTCTGCCTCTGTGTCGGCAACGATGCAGATTTGCGCAACGCCGCCCTGGGCGAAACCGGCGCCCTTGCCGGCATGGGGAAAGGCGCGACCCTGATCGACCATACGACGGCCTCGGCAGAGATCGCGCGCGAGCTTGCAGCGGCGGCGAAGGCGAAAGGCGTCGGCTTTCTCGACGCGCCCGTCTCCGGCGGCGAAGCGGGTGCGCAAAAAGGCAGCCTGACGGTGATGGCCGGCGGCGAAGCGGCCGATTTCGACAAGGCGAAACCGATCCTCGCCGCCTATGCGCAAACCATTCTGCATATGGGCGAAGCCGGAAGCGGCCAATTGACAAAGATGGTGAACCAGATTTGCGCAGCAGGCCTGATCGAAGCCCTTGCGGAGGGGCTGAATTTTGGCAGACGGGCCGGCCTCGACATGGAAAAAGTCGTGGACGTCCTCTCGAAGGGCGCCGCCCAATCCTGGCAGATGGACAACCGCGCCCAAACGATGCTCCGCGACGAATTTGATTTCGGCTTTGCGGTCCAATGGATGCAGAAGGATTTGGCGATCTGCCTTCGCGAAGCGGAAAAGATCGGCGCAGATCTGCCCGTTACCGAACTCGTCGATCGCTTCTATGGCGAGATTGCCGAGATGGGCGGCGCGCGATGGGATACGTCGAGCCTGATCCGGCGCCTTCGGAAAAAGGCGTAACGCCGCTTCAATTTTTTATTTGAAACGCAATCGGAATGTCGAGGGTCGCCGCCACCGGCACGCCGTTGCGCTGCGCCGGCACAAAACGCCATTTCCGCACCGCTTTCACCGCCGCCGTATCCAACATGGCATGGCCGCTGCTTTGAAGCATTTTTACGGTCGCGCTGTTGCCGGCAACGTCCACCCGAACGCGCAGCAAAACCCGGCCTTCGATCCCCCGCTTCCGCGCCCGCTTCGGATATGGCGGCTTGGGATTCGCGAGCAGGCTGGGCGCCACGCCGGGGCCGGGCTCCGCCGCTTTTGCGGCCGCCTTGCTGGGCACCGCTCCGGCAGAGGGGGAAAGGGCAGCCCGCGTCACCGGCGGCGATGGCGGCGCCGTCTTTTCGCTTCGGGGCGATGGCGGCGGCAAGGGCGCCGGAGTGGCGGCAAGATCGGGCCGGCGTTGCGCGGCTTCGGGCAAGGACGCGTGCTGGATCCTTGCGTCTACGGCTTTGGGCGCCTGTTTCTTTTCGCGCACGGCCTTTATGGCCTTTGACGGCGTCGCGTCGACCGGATCCTTCGCCGCATTTTCCAACCGGCCGCCCGGCAAGCCGGCGACCAGATCGACCTCGATGGCCGCGCGTTCGGCGATGCGCGGCGGCTCGTAATCGGGAGCCAGCAACGCGGCGCCAACGACGCCGGCATGGACGAAGGCCGAAAAGAAATAGGCGGCGATGCGGACCGGCGGGATCGTCATGGATGCCCCCCGCTTTCGTCTTCGCCCAGGCGAAGCCGCTGCCAGGGCAGCAGATACATCGCGCCGTCACGCTCGCCATATTGGGCCGAAATGGCAAAGGCTTTTTCCAAATTCTGCGGCGTCAGCACGGAAGCGGGCGCCCCGTCCGCCATGATGTTTCCTTCGTGCAGCAGCAGCAACCGGTCGCAAAAGCGCGCCGCATGGGTCAAATCGTGCAGAACCACCAAAACGCAGGCGCCTTGTCTGGCGATGTCGCGAAGCAATTCCATGATTTGCAATTGATGAAAGGGATCGAGCGACGCGACCGGCTCGTCCGCCAATAAAAGCTTTGGGTCGGCGGCAAGGGCGCGTGCCAGCATGACGCGGACCCGTTCGCCGCCGGAAAGCGTTGTGACCGTGCGGTTCGCAAGATGGGCCGTGTCCGTCCAACGCAGCACGGTGGCGATGCGTTCAAAATCTTCCTTGGCCAAGGGCTGCCAGGGATTGCGATGGGGAAGCCGGCCCAGGGCCACCAGGTGGCGCACTTCCAACGGCCAATGGCTTTCCGCGCCCTGGGGCAGATAGGCCATCTCGCGCCCATAGGCCTGACGCGGGATGCCGCCGACCGCCTGGCCACGAAACCGCACCTCGCCATCCCCCGGCGCCTGCAAATCCGCCAGCACCCGCAGCAAGGTCGTCTTGCCGGCACCGTTCTCGCCGATCAGGCCGATCAGCTCGCCCGGATTTGCCGAAAAATCGACGCCGTCGAGAACGGCCAGATCCCCAAAACGGACCGAAAGGGCGCGGCCTTCGATCAGGCTCATCGCATCTCCCTCCGGGTCTTTAAAATGAGGTAAAGGAAGAACGGCGCGCCGATGATTGCGGTCAAGACGCCGAGTTTCAGTTCCAGCCCCGGCGAAAGAAGGCGAACGGCGATATCGCCGGCCAGCAAAAGCACGGCGCCGCCAAGGGCGCTGACACCAAGCAACCGGCTTGGCTGATGCCCGACGAGGGGGCGCAGCAGATGCGGCACGACCAGCCCGATAAAGGCGATGCCACCGGTTACCGAAACGGCGGCGCCAACCGCAAGGGCGGTGCCGACGATGGCGGCGAAGCGCACGCGTTGCAAATGAAAGCCGAGCGTCGCAGCGGTTTCCTCGCCCAGGGAAAGCGCATCCAGGGCGCGGCCGGTGCTCAACAACATCAGCCAGCCAACCGCCATCAGCGGCGCGACAAGCGCCACGTGATCGAAACTGCGATCCGCAAGCGAGCCCAGCAGCCAAAAGACGATTTCGTAGGCCGCATAGGGGCTCGGCGCGAGGTTCAGCGCGAGCGAGGTCAACGCCGCGGCAAGGCTGCTGATGGCGACACCTGCGAGAATTAAGGTCAGTACGCTCGAATCGCGCCCGGCAATGCCATAGATGAGCAGCACGACGATCAGCGCGCCGGCGATGCCGCCGATGGGCAGCGCCAGCGGAAAGCTTTGCGCCAATCCGAAATAGAGCATGAGAACGGCGCCAAGGGCGGCGCTGCTGGAAACCCCGATCAGACCCGGCGCCGCAAGCGGATTGCGAAGCAGGCCCTGCAGCGTCGCGCCACATAGGCCCAGGGTACCGCCGACGAGAAGGGCCAGAATCAAACGCGGCAGACGGATTTCGACCAACAGAATGGTTGCGAGCGGCGGGTCCTTCGCAAAAATTCCACGCGCCGCCTCAACAAGCGGCACCTCCACCTTGCCAAGGGTCAGGGAAAGCCCGGCCAGCACCAGCAAGGCAAGGCTAAGCCCCGCCACCAGCGGAAAAAGCGGGCGCGTCTTCGCCACGTCGAGGGAAAGCGTATTGGATGGAGAAATTTGCGTCATGGCCGTGCCACCGCCAGGCGTTCCACCCATTCCGCCGTGAAGGGCCCCCAGCAGGTCCAGATCCGCCGCGGCAACGCCACCGTCGCGACACGCTCGCGCAGATTGCGAAAAGCGGGATGCTCAAGGGTCATGCGCGCAAGCGACGGATCTTCCGGCGAGATGTGGCCAAAAACAAGCATGTCCGGCGACGCCACCAGAAGGCTTTCAAGGGAAAGGGTGCCATATCCCTGGATGCCCAGACGCGTCGCCAGATTTTCGATCCCGGCATGGCGCATGACGTCGTCCATCAGCGTCCCCTTCCCCGCCGTCAGGCCGTTGGCGAAATAAACCGCCGCCAGGGGCCTCTCGCCTTTGTCGCGAGAAGGAACCGCGTCCAGCCTTTGCGTCATCTCGGCAAGCAGGCGTTCGGCCCGGGGCCTTGCCCCCAACAAATCCGCGACCCGGCGAAATTGGCGTTGTACCTCCGACAGGCTTGCCGGCACGGCAATTTCGACAACCCGCACCCCCTCGCGCTTCAGCAAATCAACGGTGGAGCGTTTCGTATACGCACCGGCCAGCACCAAATCGGGTTCCAGCGCCAGCACCTCGTCCGCCGTTACATGGTTGATGTGGTGGCTTGCCGCCCGTTCGGCAAAATAGGATTCGTCCGGATCAAGGGCGTAATAGCTTAAGGAGCGGATGCGTTCCGGCTCGACAAGCAACAAAAGCAGTTGATCCGCGCATAAATTGATAGAGACGATGCGTTCCGGCCGAGAATCGGCGGCGTAAGCAGAGCCCCCCATCACCAGGCCCAGGGCCATGGCAAGAAGGCCGCGCATACGCCGCCGCCTCATTAGAAAACCTCCAACGATTTTTTCACACCCAGGAAAAAGGCGAAGCCCGGCTGTTCGAAACCGTCTGGATCTTCGTAGGTTTTGCTAAACAGATTCTCGACCCGGCCAAATGCCTGCCAGCCTTCCGCCAGTTCATAGGACGCGGCAACGTTGGCAACAAAATAGCCGGGGTCCTTGATGCGCCCGAAGGTCAACGCATCGATGTCGTGGCGGCGGCCGATATAGGAGCCTTCAAAGCTAAGCACCAACGCCGTGACCGGCTGATATGCCAGGTCGAACGTCGCCTTGTTCAACGGCCTGCGCAACAATTCCTGATGCGTGATGCCGTCCTGGGCCCGGGTATGGGCATAGCTTGCACCGGCGTCGAGGTTTTCAAGAATTTCCGCCGTAAGGGAAACTTCAACCCCGTGGGTTTCGCCGACGCCGACATTGACGTTCGTCGTCGCGATGCTTGAGATCAGGTTTTTGATCTCGTTGTCGTAATAGGTGACGCTGAACACCACCCGGTCGTCAAGGAAGGGCTGATCCAGGCCAAATTCCCAGCCGCGGCTGACCTCGGGCTTGAGGTCCGGATTGCCGCTAAAAACGCCGAAGCCGGAAATCGAACTGCCGAAAAGCTGAAACAAGGCTGGGGCCTTGAAGCCTTTCGCATAGGCGCCGCGAATTTTTGTTCCCGTTTCGCGATGCAGATAGGCGGGCGCGATGCGGTAGGTCGTTTCCGAACCGAACCCCTGATGATCGTCGATCCGAAGGCCCAACGTTCCGAAGAAACGGTCAAAATAGGAGAACTGATCCTGAAAATAGATCGCGTCCGTACGGGCATCCGCCTTCGCCGAAGAGCTGAAAGGGCCGAACGCACTGGTTGAATTGCTGCTTGTGGTGATTTTTTCCTTCTCGGTTTCCAGGCCAACGGTCATCACGTGGTTTTCAACAAAGCGGAAATCGTTCTGCAATTCGAATTTGAGCTTCTTGCCGACGCCCTTGCTGCGCAGAAAATCCGCCGTGTTTATGGCGTCCGGATCGTCCCGAACGATCCGGTTGTAATCCGTGTAGGTGACGGCGAAACGGTGGTTGCTTTTCCCTTCGAACAGGGAAAGCTCCGCATTGCCGCCAAGGAAAAGGCGGTCCTCCTCGCCATGGCTATCGTTATCGGCCTGGATGGGGAAAACGTTCAGATCGAGATCGTTGCGAAGGTCCGTAAAACGGCCGGTAAAACGAAAGGAAAGAATATCGGACGGTGCGATGCCAAGATTGGCGGCAAAGGTCGTATCGTCGAACCCATCCTTATCCTTTTTCGCGCCCGTCGGCGTAAAACGCGCCGGAGAGACGGAAATCCCATCCGTGCTTTCCCGTTCAAGGGTGACGCTGTAATCGAAAAGCGTCTCCGCAAGCCGGTTCGATCCGCGAAGGCTTGCCGCCTGATTGAACGTGCTGAAGGACCCGCCTTCCAATTGCAGGCTTGCCTTCGGCGCGCCCGCGCCGCGTTTCGTGATGATGCTGATCACCGCGCCGATCGCGTCCGAACCATAAAGCGTACCCTGCGGCCCGTGCAGAACCTCAATGCGCTCGACGTCGTCGATCTGCACGCCTGCGAAGTTCATGCGGCCATCCGTCGTGCTGGGGTCGTTCATTTCGATCCCGTCGAGCAAAACGAGCGTGTGGTTTGCCCGCGTCCCACGGCTGAAAATTGCCGTGTTCTTGCCGGCGCCGCCATTGCGGATGACGCTTAGGCTAGGCACGCCGCGAAGCGCGTCGCCAACGGTACGGTATTGCCGGCGGGCGATATCGTCCGCCGTAATCACCGTGACCGAGGAAGCGATTTGCTCTTTGGGCGTCGCAATTTTGGTCGCGGTGACGACCACATCCGGCAACACGGCATCGGGTTTTCCCGCCGCCCCTTCAACCGCTTCGTCCTCTGCAAAGGCCGGCGGCGCCAGCAACGCAAAAGCGGCAATGGGTAGAAGAAACGCTCGTTTCCAACCGTTTTGAGGGTTCGATGGCTTGGGTTTTTTTGCTAAAATCGGCATTGCAGACTCCGTCTGTGTGAATGGGGTTTCCCGTTCACGGGAGAGCCCGGCTCCACCAGGTGCCCGGGTTCTCCCGCCCTTATCGTCCGCGCAAGCCAAAAGGCCGCACGCCGAACGATTCGACGGTTGGTCTGCTGCCCCCAAAATCGTGGCGTAGTCAAAGAAGACGCGCCGGCCCCGGCGGTCTCTTCACGCATAAGATGGAAAATTGTCGAAAAAAATTCGCACCGGACCTCCGCCGCTGACAACATCCTTCTTACGAAGCCATGTCACCATTCACGGAAACCCGCGCCGCCGGAACAACCCCGCCCAACGGCTGGTGACATTCGACGGCAGGTCTCCTGGCTTGCGGATTTAGATGGCGCGCCCTGCCTTCCCAGTTTCCCAGTGGCATTTTCGGACGCAGCCTCCGCCCACAGTTGCGGGGGCAGCCACGGATTTGGCCCGAGGGCCGTACCGTGTTCCCTTTTCTCCCCAAAAATGGGGAACCGTCAAAATTGTTTTACCCAATTTTGACGCGGCGCACAACCCAAAGAAACGCGCAGCGTCCGGGCGGGCAAGCTTAGCTGGTGCGCGCCTGCAACTCCTTGGCAAAGGTTTTTGCGGCGGATCGCAACAGCAGCTTGATTTGCGTGACGACCTTCTCGCCCTCACCGGCCGTCGTCATCTTCGCGTAATTCGAACCGAATGAGCTGATCCACGGGCCCGGCGATTCGCTGATACGAAGCGAAACGATGTTTGACGCTTCGCCCGTCTTCACCAAGACGACCGCGGCAACGTCGCACATGGCCTTAGGCTGCATAAGACCGCTGGCGATGCATTTTCCGGAAAATTTCTGAAGCTGCATCGAATCGACGGACGCGCCATCGGGAAGTGCCGCCAGAAAATTCGCCAACAGGTAATCTCCGATGGGAACCTTGTGAAAAACGTTTGAGAGATTGTCGGACATGTATTCGAAGGTCGCGCCCTGGAACGTCGAACGGTCCGCCATTGGAATTTGCTCGACCAGCGCGCTGGCGCCCGGCACTTGCTGAACCGTCGGTTTCGGGATGTTGATTTGGCTTGCCCGCCCACAGGCGAAAAGGCCAGCCGTAAGGACGAGAAGAATCAATAAGTTGCTGCACGTTTTCATGTTCCACCCCGAACGAATTGCGATTGGGAAGCGCATCGGTCAAAATTGGCCGAACGCGGCAAAGCGTTCGCCAGTGTAGCGACGCACTCCCGGCAAGGAAATGTCGTTTTTTGACCTCTCCGCCTAGAGGTTCTTATGGTTGAAACCGTTACGACACTGACCTGCCCTCATTGCGGGCATGAAAAAACCGAGCCGATGCCAACGGACGCCTGCGTCTATTTCTACGAATGCGTCTCCTGCCAGGCGCTTTTAAAGCCAAAGAAAGGCGATTGCTGCGTCTTTTGCTCTTATGGGTCCGTCCCCTGCCCACCTACCCAAACCAGCCGCCCTTTGGACTAGGCCTAGGGTTTCCGCCAAAATTCACCTATCCCCATCCTTTTTTAATGGGTTTAGCCTAGGCTGATCCATTGACGTGGTGAAATCGGACCCACGCCATGAGAGGTGCGACGTGACGCCCTACGAGATCATAGAGCTGCTTCGGAAACACGAGCAATGGCTGTCGGGCAAGCCCGATGGCAAACAGGCGGATTTTTCCCGGCTGGATCTCACCGGTCTGGACCTTTCTTACGCAAATTTGAGCAAGGCCCGCTTAAACGGCACGATCCTCAAAAACTGCAATCTAAGCGGCGCCAATCTCGAAAAAGCCAGTCTCTATGCGTCCGACCTGTCCCAATCGATTTTGAAGAACGCCAACCTCGCAAAAGCCGATCTCCATGGCGCAAATCTTCAAAAAGCCGATTTAAGCGGCGCCAATCTGGAAAATGCGGATCTGCGGGAAGGCCGCCTCGCCGAGGCGGGAAAAGGCGGGGGCTGGAACCTTGTCGGCAGCAATCTCGGGCAATCCATTCTGGACGAAGCCATCATGAAAGGGGCCAATTTGACCCGCGCCCACATGAAAGGCTGCTCCGCCGTCAGCGCCGACCTATCCGGTGCGACGTTGATCGGCGCAAAACTTCAAGGGTCGAATTTTAGCGATTCGAATTTAAGCGACACCAACCTTTCCGGCGCCAATCTCGGCGACGCCGTTCTCGCGAATTGCAATTTCGATCGCGCCAACATGGTGCAGACCCATGTGACGGGAACGGATTTCTCGAACGCGAATCTCACGATGGCAAATTTGGTCGACGTGCCAATGGCCCTGGCAAAAATGGACAAGGCAAAACTTCCGACCGAGCCCCAAAAAACCATCAAGCCCATCGATTATGTCCTCGAGGCGCATTCGCAGTGGATCGAAACCCGCGGCAAAAGCGGCGAGCGGGCCAATCTCGACGGGTACGATTTAAGCTATCGGGACCTTTCCGGCATGGATTTCAGCGGCGCCAGTCTGAAAGGCGCCAATTTGACCGAGTCCGACCTGCATGGCTGCGTCTTCGAACTAACCGATCTTTCCCGCGCCACCCTTCAGAGCACCAATCTGGAAGGCGCCGACATGGCCGGAACAAATCTGGTGGAGACGGATTTAAGCGGCGCCAATCTAAAGAAGGCGCGGCTTGTTTCCGTCGAACTTCTAGGCGCGGACGGCGTGCCCACGGGGCGCATGTGGCCGTCGAACCTCACCCGAGCGGCGCTTTTGGACGCCAACCTGGCCGAAGCCGATCTTACGGCAGCAAACCTGACCCAGGCGGATCTCCGTGGGGCGGATCTTCGCGATGCCGTAATGACGAAAGCCATTATCGAGGGCGCAAACATGGAAGGCGCCCAGTTCAAGGGCGTGCTTCCCTTCGACAGCGTTATTGAAGACGTGGCGAAACAGGCACCCTGAACGAACCGCAGCGCCGTGAATGTGCGCAATTTTAGCTAAATTCGAATCGAAAGCGGGTGAGGCGTATCGTTAATTGCCGCTTAACTCTATTAGTTTTTTCTTAAAGGGTTCACCTTAAAGAATGGCAATCGGGGAAATTCCGCAAAGGCGGAAACCCTTGAATGCGAATGTCTGTGAATGCGAATGCGTGCGATAGGTGACCCTTGACGCCCCAAGAAATCATCGAGCTTCTGAAAAAACATGAAAAGTGGCTTCTGGGCGCGCCCGATGGCGTGCAGGCGGACCTTTCCAAGCAGGACCTTTCCGGGCTGGACCTTTCCGGCGCGAATTTAAAGCGGGCCGTTCTGAACGGCACCCTCCTCAAAAACTGCAAGCTCGTCGGCGTCAATTTTCAAAACGCGAATTTATATGCGGCGGAGCTTAGCAATTCGATTCTACACCATGCGGATTTCACCAACGCGGATTTGCACGGCACAAATTTCTACAAAGCCGACCTTACCAGCGCCAATATGGAAAAAGCCGATTTGCGGGAAGGCCGTCTTGCCGTCATGAACGGAAAAGGCGATTGGCAGATCGTCGGCAGCAATCTTGGCCGCTCGACCCTGGATGAAGCAATTTTAAAGGGCGCCAATTTGACCCAGGCCGATTTGAAGGCCTGTTCGGCCGTCGGCGCCGATCTTTCCGATGCGACACTTGTCGGCGCCCGGCTACAAAATTCGGACCTTACCGGCGCGAATTTTACGCGCGCCGACCTTTCCAGCGCGAATCTCGGAAACACGAATCTTTCAAATTGCAATTTTGATCGCGCCTCCCTCATTCAGACCCATGTGATTGGCGCAAACTTTTCCCAGGCAAATCTGGAAACGGCAAATCTGGTAGACGTGCCGATCAACCTTGCCAAACTGAGCGGAGCGAAGCTGCCAATTGCGCCGGAAGCGCGAAAGAAAACGGTTAAATATATTCTTGAAAGCCATTTGCGCTGGATCAGCAGCCATGGCTCGGCGGGCGAACGGGCCATTCTCGATGGCTGCGATTTGAGCTGGTTAAACCTTTCCGGCGTGGATTTAAGCGGCGCCAGCCTGCGCGGGACCAATTTGTCCGAGGCCGATCTCCATGGCGGCATTTTCGAGCTGACCGACTTTACCCATGCGGCGCTTCAAGGAGCCAATCTTAGCGGCGCCCTTCTGGCCGGCACGAATTTGATGGAAGCGGATTTGTCCGGCGCCAATCTTCGCGAGGCACGCCTTGTCTCGGTAGAGTTGCGCGACCAAAAAGGCACTGCGACCGGACGCACTTGGCCCGTCAACCTTGTCCGCGCAGTTCTTCAGGACGCCTGCCTTGCCGGCGCGGATCTTACGGCGGCAAATCTAAGCCAGGCGGACCTTCGCGGCGCCGACCTTCGCGGCGCCGTTCTCGCCAACGCAACGACCGAGGACGCGAATCTGGAAGGGACCGAGCGCGGCCGCATGCCTGAGCCGATCGCAAAAACCGCGCATTGACGTTTGCCCCCGAACGCCTCGTCCCGCAAAGCATGTCTTGAGTCTTTCCGAAAAGCCGTCCACGCTTTGGCGGTATTTCTATTTGGAAGGCCCATGCCCGCACCGTCCCTGCCCTGGCTTGCCCCCGTCATCGCCCATCGCGGCGCAAGCGCCGTCGCGCCCGAAAACACCCTGGCGGCCATTCGCCGCGCCGGCGAGCTTGGCGCAAGCTGGGTGGAAGTGGATGTGCGCCGCGCGGCCTCGGGCGAGCTGGTCTTGATGCACGACGCCACCCTGGACCGCACGACGAACGGGCGCGGCAACGTTGCGGAAACCCCTTACAAAACCCTTGCCGGACTTGACGCCGGCATCTGGTTTGGACCCGGTTTTGCCGGTGAGCCGATCCCAACCCTGGAGGCGTTCCTCCGTCTCGCGGAAGAGCTGGGTCTTTGTGCGAATGTCGAGATCAAAGCCGAGGCCAGCGAGGCGGAAGAAATGGGCCGCGATGTCGCCATGGCGCTGCGCGAGCATTGGCCTGCGCACCGGGCAACGGCGCTGATCTCCAGCACATCGCCAAAGGCGCTCGGCGCGGCGGCGAAAGCGGCCCCGGATTTTCCACGCGGCCTGGTCGTAGACCAGGTGCCAAACGAAGCGGCCCTTCGCGATCAGGCCTTGGGCTGCGTTTCCGTTCACACAAACAACTTCTTCTTAACCCAGGCAAAAACGGCGCTGCTTACCCGGCTTGGCTATGCCGCTCTTGTCTATACGGTCAATCGCGTGAAAAGGGCAAAAACGCTTTACGCCTGGGGCGTCGCCGCGATCTTCACCGATTACCCGGAGCCGGAACGGTGGTGCTAGCCGAAAAAGATGCTGTCGGCGTTCTTCACCCGCCGGCGAAAGGGGAACCCCGGATCGTTTCCCTGGTCCCAAGCCTGACGGAACTTTTGTTCGCGCTGGAGCTTGGAGAAAGCCTGGTCGGGCGCACCCATTATTGCATTCACCCGAAAGCGCCTTTGCGCGACGTGCCAAGCCTTGGCGGCACCAAGAAAATCCGCATGACACGCCTGTTGGAGCTTGCCCCCACCCATGTACTGATGAATGTCGACGAAAACCCGAAGGCGATGGCCGATGCCATTTCAGAGGCCGGGATCGAGGTGATCGCGACCCACCCCTTGACGCCCCTCGACAATTTGCCCCTCTACCGTTTGCTGGGCGGCATTTTTGACCGGGCGCATGAGGCGGAAGCCCTTTGCGACGCATTCCTTGAAGCCTATGGAAAATTGGAAGAAGCCGCCAAGGCCTGGCCCAAGCGGAACGTCCTTTACCTGATTTGGAAAGACCCATGGATGACGGTCGCCCGCGACACGTATATTTCCGAAACCTTGCGCCTGCTGCGCTGGCAAACCATCGGCCAGGAGGGCGCGGACCGTTATCCGAAGATCGAACTTTCGCCGGCCCTGCTGCAAGAAGCGGACATTGTTCTTTTTTCGAGCGAGCCTTACGCCTTCCAACCAGCCGATCTCGACGCTTTCCGCAAAAACTTTCCGGAGGCACGCGCGCGCCCGATCTTCATCGACGGCGAAATGACGTCCTGGTTCGGCTCCCACGCGATCGCTGGCCTCGACTACCTTCGCGGGTTCGCCGAGCGGCTCGCCAGAGAAGAAGAAGCCCAAGCGCCTGGCTAGCGCCCGGCCCCGTGCAACAGCCCGATCGCCAGCAGCGCCAGCATGCGCCGGTTGCGCGGATCGACCTGAAGATCGCCGCCTTCCACCTCAAGCCGCGTGGCAAGGCCCGCCCGCTTTGGACAGGGCGCGGGCATAGCCGCCTGGGGCGGCGCAACCCGTGCCGCCGGCACGACGGCCGCGTGGCTTTTGGAAATAATTCGCCACTCCGCCTGGGCATCGGCGGCCAGCAAAGTAGCGCCTGCGAGGCTGGCCACCAAAACCCCCAACCCCAGCAGGGCGGACCGCACGGCTTGGAAACCGGTTTTCCGTTTTAAAAAACGTTTCATGACGCGCTCTCCTTCCTCTTTGAAGAAAAGCATAACGCCGCGCGCTTAACTGTTACTTAAGTTCTACTTACACTTTATTTCATAAAACTATTTTTTATTTAAAAAATAACATCGATTATTTATCGCGATTACATTTCAAATTTTTAAGACGGCCGGACCGCTGGTGAAAATGGTCCGCCGGAACGGCAAGCCAGAGAGACGGGCCCCAAGGACAACCATCCCCGGAACCGGCAGAGGCTAAGGAGCCTCGCCTCGCACGTCTGGCAGAGCCAGAGAAACCAGGACGGCATCTGGCCCGTCGCGCACAGCATCGCGATGGTATCGGCAACGGCCTGAAAAGGACTTGCCTATTGCACTCGCCATGCTGGCGGGAGTGCAGGAATGGCGACCCCAACGGGATTCGAACCCGTGTTACCACCTTGAAAGAGTGGAGTCCTAACCTCTAGACGATGGGGTCAGCATCGAGATATGCCCCCGTATCTAAACCGGAAACCCCTGAAAATCAAGCCATCGGGCGGTTTTCCCCGGCTAGCCTTCCGGCCGGGCGGGGGCTGCGTCCTCGATGAAAAGCTGAACGTTTTCGCGCCCCTGCCAATTGTCGGCACGAAGATGCCCCGCCAGATGAAGCGCGACGCCGCCTTTCTCCAGCAACGCCCGGCCAAGGGGGGTCTCGGCGCATCGAAAGGCGATCCCTTTCAGGCGCCCCTTACCGTCCCCATCCGCAATCGTGCAGCGCACATGGTCCGCCCCGACGATTTCCGAAAAAACGACGCGGGCGTTCGCAAAGGCAAAGCGCGGCTCGGCATTGCCGGCGCCGAAGGGGCTTAGGCGTTCCAAAAGATGGACGAATTCCGGGGTCGCCGCCGCCGGCGCCAGCGCGCCGTCGAAGCCAAGAGAGGGCACGTAGCCGATGCGCGTTAAGGCTTCGCCGAGGCGCGCATCCAGAAAGGCGCGAAGAGCGGGCAGGTTCTCCTCGGGCGCGGTGAAGCCCGCCGCCATCGCATGGCCGCCGCCCTTGGCGATATGCCCCGCCTGGCGGGCGGCGAGGACGGCGCTGCCGAGATCGACGCCGGGAACCGAACGGCCGGACCCGCTGGCCTCGCCCGCCTGGATGGCGGCGACAAAGGCCGGGCGGCCATAGCGTTCCTTCAACCGGCTGGCGACGATGCCGACGACCCCCGGATGCCAATCCGCGCCATAGGCGAAGACGGCATGGCCGATGTCGCCGCCCGCCTCCACTTGCGCGATCGCCGCTTCAAGAACCCTTGCTTCGATTTCCTTGCGTTCCGCGTTCAAGCGGTCGAGATGTTCAGCAATTTCTTTTGCTTCGATCGCGTCCTCCGTCGCCAACAGCCGGGCGCCGAGGGACGCCTCGCCGACCCGGCCACCGGCGTTTACCCTGGGCCCAAGCTGAAACCCCAGATGATAGGCGCTGGCCCGGGTTTCCAATTGCGCCACATCGGCCAGGGCGGCGATGCCGGCATTGGCGCGCCTGGCCGCCACCTTCAGGCCCTGGACAACGAAGGCGCGGTTGACGCCGGTCAGGGAAGCAACGTCGCAGACCGTGCCAAGCGCCACCAAATCGAGCCATTGCAACAAATCCGGTTCCGGCCGTTCTTTGAAGAAGCCCGCCTCCCGAAGCCGCCTATTTACCGCGACGGCCAAAAGAAAGGCGACGCCGACGGCGGCAAGCTGGCGATGGGGGCTGGTTTCGTCCAGGCGGTTTGGATTGATGACGGCCAACGCCTTGGGCAGGCCCGGCTCGCCAATGTGATGATCGACGACGATGACTTCCAATCCCACCGCCGCGGCCTCTTCCAGGGCCGAAAACGCGGTGGCGCCGCAATCGACCGTGACAACCAGCCTGGCGCCTTCTTCATAAAGCCGCTTCAACGCGGGCGCGTTCGGCCCATAGCCTTCTTTCTGCCGGTCCGGGATGTAGACGCGAAGGGCCGCGCCGAGGCTTCGAAAAAAACGTTCGAGCAAGGCCGAAGACGTGGCCCCATCGACGTCGTAATCGCCAAAAACGGCAACGGCCTCGCCGTTTCGAATGGCATCCGCCAGGCGGCCGGCGGCAAGGTCCATGTCCTTTAAATGGGACGGATCGGGCAAGGATTTCCGCAGGCTCGGCTCGAGAAAGGCGTCGGCATCCGCAAGGGCGACGCCGCGCGCGGCAAGAACCCGGCCAAGAATTTCCGGCAAGCCCAACCGTTGCGCCAAAGCCATGCCGGTGCGCGCATCGCCAAGACGCGCCCGCCAGCGCTTTCCCGAAAGGGAGCGTTCCACACCAAGGAAGTTTTCGCCCGAAGGGGGCTCTACCATCGCGCTAGACTTAACGGTCCATCGGCACGAAGCCGGATTTGCGATTAAAATTATGCTGCGCTTCGATCCGACGCACGGTCCCCGTTTTCGAACGCATCACCAGCGAATAGGTTTGGGCGCCGCCGGAAAAGCGGCGCACGCCTTTCAGCATCGAGCCGTCCGTTACCCCGGTCGCCGCAAACATCACGTCGCCATGGGCCAGTTCCTCCAGCGCGTATTTGCGGTCCAAATCGGTGATGCCGATTTTTTGCGCCCGGCCGCTTTCGTCCTTGTTGCGGAAAAGCAGGCGCCCTTGCATCTGCCCGCCGATGCAGCTAAGCGCGGCGGCGGCCAACACGCCCTCTGGGGCGCCGCCGGTTCCCATATAGATGTCGACGCCGCTTTCCGGAGTCGTCGTCGCAATCACGCCGCTGACATCGCCATCGGAAATCAACATGATGCGCGCGCCCGCCTCGCGAACGTTCGCGATCAGATCGCGGTGCCGGGGCCGGTCGAGCACGCAAACGACAAGATCGGCAACGGTCGCCTTCTTCGCCTTGGCAAGGGCCTTCAGATTTTCCTCGGGGCTCGCGTCGAGATCGACAATTCCTTCCGGCAAACCCCGGCCAACGGCAATCTTGTCCATATAGACGTCCGGCGCGTTAAGAAAACCGCCATCCTCGGCCATGGCGATCACGGCCAGCGCGTTCTGGCCGCCCTTCGCCGTAATCGTCGTCCCTTCCAACGGGTCGAGGGCGATGTCGATTTTGGGGCCTTTGCCAAGCCCGACTTTTTCGCCGATGTAGAGCATCGGCGCTTCGTCGCGCTCGCCTTCGCCAATGACGACGGTGCCTTCGATGGCGACGCCGTTCAGAGCGGCGCGCATCGCGTCCACCGCCGCCTGATCGGCCGCCTTCTCATCGCCCCGCCCCATCAGGAGCGAAGCCGAAAGAGCCGCCGCTTCCGTCACCCGCACCACCTCGAGTGCAAGGTTGCGGTCCATGGTTCCTTTGTTTGCCATTCCCCCCTCTATCCGTTCGGTTCGGCCGCGCTGTGCAAAGCTTCGATCCGAATCATTCTCGGCGATTCGACGACCGTATCCAAGCAGTCGATTTTTTCCAGCGCCTGGGCCATCGCCGCTTCGCGGGTTGCATGGGTTGTCAGCACCACCGGCACGGCCTCGCCGGGGGCGCGCTGGCGCTGCAGCATCGATTCCATCGACACGTTCTCATCGCGCAGAACCGCCGTCACTTCGGCGATCACGCCAGGACGGTCGAGCAGCATCAGCCGCACATAATAAGGGCCCTTGTGACGGGCCATCGGCGCCGCCGGAATTTTGGCAAGCTTTTCGACCGGAACGGAGAACGTCGGCAGCCGGGTGCCCCGGGCAATATCGGCAAGGTCGGCGACAATGGCCGATGCCGTCGGCCCGGCGCCGGCGCCACGGCCTTCAAACATCGCGCTTTCGATAAAGTCCCCATCGGCAACGATGGCGTTGTCGACGCCCTCGACATGGGCGATGGGGGCGGACAGCGGCACCATGCATGGATGCACGCGCTGTTCGATTCCGTCTTCCGTAAGCCGCGCCAGCCCCAACAGTTTGATCCGATAGCCAAGCTCTTCGGCATAGCCGATGTCCAGGGCCGAAATGTGCCGAATGCCCTCGGTGTAAACGCCGGCGAAATTCATTTCGCAGCCAAAGGCGACGGAAGCCAAAATGGCAAGTTTGTGGGCAGCGTCCACCCCATCGACGTCGAAGGAAGGGTCCGCCTCCGCATAGCCAAGCGCGTGGGCTTCCTTCAGCACGGCGTCGAACTCGCGTCCGGAACGCCGCATTTCCGTCAGGATGAAATTGCAGGTTCCATTGAGAATGCCATAGACGCGCTGCAAGCGATTTCCGGCAAGTCCCTCGCGCAGCGCCTTGATGATCGGAATGCCGCCGGCGACGGCGGCCTCATAGGCCAGCACAACCGATTTTGCCTCGGCCTGGCGGGCAAGTGCCAGCCCATGATGAGCCAAAAGCGCCTTGTTCGCGGTAACCACATGGCGGCCATGCTGAATGGCCGTTTCGCAGATTTTCTTCGCAACGCCATCCGCGCCGCCAATCAATTCGACGACGACGTCCGCGTCGGCCTCGGCGGCCATTTGAACCGGGTCGTCAAACCAGGGCACATTTTGAAGATCGAGGCCACGGTCGCGGCTTTGATCGCGCGCGGAAACGGCGGCGATGGCGAGCGGACGGCCGCACCGCTCAGCCAGCAATGCGCCATGGCCCTGCAAAACGCGAAACGCGCCGGCGCCAACCGTACCCAGCCCGGCAATCGCTACTTTCAGTGGGTCGTTCAAGATGCCGCCGCCCTTCCCTGCAATTTGGCGAGCACTTTATCGGAAGACGCAAGGAACGTCTTGATATTCCGCAAGGCCTGCCGGGTGCGGTGTTCGTTTTCGACGAGGCCGAAGCGAACATGCCCTTCGCCATATTCGCCAAAGCCAAGGCCCGGCGAGACGGCCACCTTCGCTTCCTGAAGCAGCAGCTTTGAAAATTTGAGCGAGCCCAACTCGGCATATACATCCGGCAAGGGCGCCCAGACAAACATCGTGGCCGGCGGCAAGGGCACGTTCCAACCCGCGCTTTGCATGCCCCGCACCAACACGTCGCGGCGCCTGCGATAGGTTTCGCGAATTTCCTCGACGCAGTCTTGCGGACCGTTCAGCGCCGCCACGGCCGCCACCTGAATGGGCGTAAAGGCGCCGTAATCGACATAGGATTTGATGCGCGTCAGCGCGCCGATCAATTTCCGGTTGCCGGTGGCAAAGCCAATGCGCCAACCGGGCATGTTGTAGGTCTTGCTAAGCGAGGTGAACTCGACCGCCACGTCCTTGGCGCCGGGAATCTGCAAAATCGAAGGTGGCGGACCCGATTCGAAATAGATTTCCGCGTAGGCCAGGTCCGACAGAATGTAAATATTGTGATGGCGACAGAAATCGACGATCTCGCCATAGAAATCAAGATCGACCACCTGCGTCGTCGGATTCGCAGGGAAGTTCAGTACAAGCGCCATCGGCGGCGGCACGCTGTTCCGGCACGAACGCTCCAACCCCTTCATAAAGGCCCCGATGTCCGGCCCCAAAGGAATGTGCCGGATCGATGCTCCGGCAATGATGAAGCCGTAGGGGTGGATCGGATAGCTTGGATTTGGCACCAGCACGATATCGCCCGGCGACGTAATGGCCTGGGCAAGGTTGGCGAGCCCTTCTTTTGAACCGAGAGTCACGATGGTTTCCGTCTCCGGATCGACGGAAACGTTGAAGCGCCGCTCGTAATAGCCCGCGATGGCGCGGCGCAGCCCAGGGATGCCGCGCGAGTTCGAATAACGGTGGGTCTTCGGGTCCCGGACGGTCTCGATCAGTTTTTCGACGATGTGGCTCGGTGTCGGGCGATCGGGATTGCCCATGCCAAAGTCGATGATGTCCTCACCGGCAGCGCGCGCATGCGCCTTCATTGCGTTCACCTCGGCGAACACATAAGGCGGAAGCCGCTGTATGCGGTGAAATTCCTGTTCTCCGTTCATTCCAATACTATCCGCGTCCATGCCCGGCCCTGCGGGTGGGGAAAACGACCGCCACGCGATCCAGGCCTAATAATCGATATAAATTTCTGTCCGCCGGTTGCCAGCTTCGCCCGCTGGCATCACTTCGAAATAAAGCGGCTCGCTGTCCGAACTGGCCCCGATGAAAACCTGCTTTGGATCGACGCCCTGGCGCATCAGCTCCTTGGCAACCGCGTTCGCACGATCGACGGAAATGTTGAAATTCGCCAATTGGTGCTCCATCGGATCCAGATCCCGCGTACGGCTGCTTGCGTGGCCAATGATACGGATGGCTGCCCCGTTTTGGCGGAACATGCCAACGACATCTTTCAGGATCTCGCGGTCTTTCTCATCCAACGAGCTGGACCCGACATTGAAGTGGATCGTCGCCACGCGAATCGACATGCCCGTGGCGCCTGGGTCAAATTCGGAAAGCGCCCGCGGCCCATCGCCATCCGACGTGCGCTCGGTCAGCAACGCCTTTGGTGCCGGGACGGCCTCGCCCAAGGCAGGCGGCACCGCGCCGCTTGCCGCCACGGGCGGTGATGGAAAAGCCGCATCTGCTGACGAGGGCGGCGGCGGCGGTTGGAAGTTCGCAGGCAGGGCAAGCGCTCCCGATTGCGCAAAATTCTGGTTCATCGCCTGATTTAGCTGCGGCGCGCCCGTTGGAAAATACGGCAAGGACGACACAATATCCGAGGCCGGGATGCGAAGCGCTTCGGCAACGGCCGGCGGCGGCGCAACGGTCGGCGCAGACCATGCCGCAACGGGCGGTGTCGGCACAATCGGACGCGGCGCGGCAACCGGCGACGGCAGTCCTGCTACCTTCGAAAGCACCGGCGGAGGGGGCGGCGACAGTGTGCGAATCCCCGGCACCTCTGCGCCAAGCGGTTCCGGGCTTGACTTGGCAATGCTGCGTGGGGCCGAAAGCTCGCCAGCCAAGGCAACGGGCTGACGCGGTGCCGCCGAGGGCGGGGGCGCTTCCTTCGACGCAGTGCGGCGTGGCGGGAGCGGCCGCATCGAGAAGCTCCGATCCTCATCGGCCTGATAACGGAGCGTCTCGTCCGAATATTGGGCACGGTCACGATCCGCGACCAGGCCATCCGTGATTTCGGCGGCGGTCTCGGGGTCGTAAGCAGGCGGACGGTCGGGCACGTCGCCTAAATTTGGGAAGGATTCATCGGCGAGGGCACGCTCCTCACGCGCAAGGGTCGGATCGAGCACGCTTGGCCCCGCTTCCGCATTTTCCTCGTCATCGCCGAACCAGCCGCCGACCCCCTTGTACCATTCAACCGGATTGGCCGCATCCGGGACCTGGCTACAGCCGGCAAGGGCGAAGAAGGACAGTGCCAGCGCAAAACGCACAGAAACGAGACGGAAGGCTTGCATGGAACCGAACATGTTATTAGGTACTCTCTTCGCCATGAATGGGGGTGCCCTCCTAGGCGGATAAACTTTTGACCACTCAGCCCCCCTAATTTTCAGGGAAACAAGGCCTTTGGGCCAATGCCCGGCAAATCATAAGGGAATCAGCAATGAACGATCAACCGAACTCCACCAAGGAAACCCAGGATTTCGGGCAATTATCGGAAAATCTGACCCAGATTGCCGAAAAGAGCCAGCAGATCGTCCAGGATTTTCTCTCGAAGCAGACAGCAGAGGGCGAAAATGGCGTCCCCCTGCCCGCCAATCTTGGCGCTGCTTTCCTGGAAATGACCCAGCACATGATGGCCAATCCGGCGAAGATGTTCGAAGCGCAGATGGAACTTTGGCAGGGTTATATGGCCCTATGGCAGCGCACCGCCAACCAGGCAATGGGCGTTGAAACGCCGCCGGTCATCAAGGAACAGGAAGGCGACCGCCGCTTTAAAGACGCCTCTTGGGACGACAACCAGCTTTTTGCCTACATCAAGCAATCTTACCTCTTGACGGCGCGCTGGACGCAGTCCCTGACCTCCAAGGTCGACACCATGGATGAAGGCACGGCGCGCATGGTCGACTTCTATACGCGTCAGTTCGTCGACGCGATCGCGCCCAGCAATTTTGCCCTTACAAATCCGGAAGTCTTGCGCGAAACCATCGAAAGCAAAGGCGAAAACCTCGTCCGTGGCCTGCAAAATCTATTGGGCGATCTGGAAAAGAGCAAAGGGCAACTCCGCGTCATGCAGACGGACCCGGATGCCTTCAAGCTTGGCGAAACCATTGCCACGACAAAAGGCAAGGTCATCTACCAAAACGATCTGATGCAATTGCTGCAATTCTCGCCGACGACGGAAAAAGTTTACCAGCGCCCACTGTTGATGATCCCGCCATGGATCAACAAATATTACATCCTGGATTTGCGCGACAAGAATTCCTTCGTCCGCTGGGCCCTCGACCAGGGGCACACCGTCTTTATCATTTCCTGGGTCAACCCGGACGAAAAGCTGGCTGAAAAATCCTTCGAAGATTACATGCATGACGGCCCGCTGGCGGCGTTGGATGCGATCCAAAAGACAACGGGCGAGGACGAAATCAACGTCCTTGGCTATTGCATCGGCGGCACCCTGTTGGCTACGACGCTTGCCTATCTCAAGGCGAAAAAAGATACGCGCGTCCATAGCGCCAGCTTTCTTACGACGATGGTCGATTTTGAGGACGCGGGCGAGCTTTCCGTTTTCATCGACGAAGCCCAGCTTGCCGACCTCGAACAGAAAATGGAAAAGCGCGGCTATCTGGAAGGCCACGAAATGGCCACGACTTTCAACATGTTGCGCGCCAACGATCTGATCTGGTCTTTCGTCATCAACAATTACCTTATGGGAAAAGACCCCTTCCCGTTCGATCTGCTTTACTGGAATTCCGATTCGACCCGCATGCCCGCCGCGATGCACAGTTTTTACCTGCGCTGCATGTATCTGGAAAACAAACTCGTGAAGCCGGGCGGCATTACCTTCGATGGCGTGCCCATCGACCTTCGCAAAATCGACGTGCCGGCCTATGTGCTGGCCTGCCGGGAAGACCACATCGCGCCCTGGAAATCGACCTACGCCGCAACGCAGCTTTACAAGGGGCCGGTTCGCTATGTCCTTTCCGCCTCCGGCCATGTCGCCGGGGTCGTCAATCCGCCCGATAAAAAGAAATACAACTTCTGGACCGCGGAAAAGAATCCGAAAACGCCGGAAGCGTGGCTGGAAAGCGCCACATCGACGGACGGATCCTGGTGGACGGATTGGGGAAAGTGGATGGCGAAACAGGGTGGCAAGAAGGTTGCCGGCCGCGATCCCGGCAAAGGCGGCTTAAAAGCCATCGAAGCCGCGCCCGGCTCTTACGTAAAGACGCGCAACCCCTAAGAGCTACTTCGCCAGCGCCGCCTTGTATTCGGCCGCAAGCTCCGCGTAATGGGCGTTGGTATCGGGAAGAAAACGGACTTCTTCCGGCGTTAATTTGCGAACGTAGCGGGCCGGATTGCCGGCCCAAAGCTCGCCCCCCTTCACGCGCTTTCCCATGGTAACCAAGGCGCCGGCCGCCACCATCGCGCCGGTCTCGACGACAACGCCGTCCAACAGCTTTGCCCCCATGCCGACAAAGCTTCCATCTTCCAGCGTGCAGGCGTGCAGGATGGCCATGTGACCCACGGTAACGCCCGAACCAATATAGGTGCCGAGGCCGTTTCGCGTGACGTGAACGACCGTGTTGTCCTGAATGTTCGTATTTTCGCCAATGCGAATTTCCTGCACGTCGCCGCGAACCACCGTGCCGAACCAAATGCTGGAACGCGCACCAATCTCAACGTCGCCGATCACCGACGCCGTCGGTGCGATGAAAACGTCCCCGGAAATTTTTGGGAGACGGTTTCGATAGGGCAGCACATGTCCAGTCATTGCGCGAATGTCCCGACGTTAAACGGTTACGGAAAAAGAGGCGCTTGTTCGAGGCCAGTGCTTTCCGCAATCCCGGAAACCAGGTTGAAATTCTGCACCGCCTGACCGGAAGCGCCTTTCACCAAATTGTCCAGCGCCGAAACCAGGATGGCCCGATCGGGCTGCCGATCCGAAAAAACGCCGATCCGGCATTGGTTCGACCCCCGCACATGCCGGGTCGACGGCAAGACCCCATCCGCAACCACCTGCACGAAGGTTTCTTCTCCATAGCGTTGCTGCAACGCGCCCCGCAAATCGTCGGCATCGGCATTTTTTCCAAGCCGCACATAGATCGTCGATAGGATGCCCCGGTTCATCGGCACGAGGTGCGGCGTAAAGGAAACCATCACGCGCCCGCCCGCGGCCAAGCCCAATGCCTGCTCGATCTCCGGCGCATGCCGATGCCGTCCGACGCCATAAGCATGCATGCCTTCCGCCACTTCGCCATAAAGGCCCTCTTCCCTGGGCGCACGCCCGGCGCCGGTGACGCCGGATTTTGAATCGATGACGATGTTTTCAGCATCGATCAGGCCCGCCTCCAGCAATGGCACCAGCGGCAGCAGCGCCGAGGTTGGATAGCAGCCCGGGCACGCCACCAGCCGCGCCTTGGCGATGGCCTCCCGCGCCAATTCGGTCAGGCCATAGACGGCTTCCTTCTGCAAGGCTTCCGCCTGATGCGGCTTGCCATACCATTCCGCATAAAGCGCCGGGTCGGTGAGCCGGAAATCGGCCGAGAGGTCGATCACCTTCAGATGCGCCGGCAGGCTTGCCACGGTCGCCTGGGTCGCCCCGTGGGGAAGGCAGCAGAAAACCGTATCGATGTTGGAAAAATCGACCTCTTCAATCCGGACAAGGCCGGGCAGCCCCAGGCCGCCCAGATGCGGAAAGACGGTCTCAACCCCCTCGCCCGCCCGCCGGTCGGCCGTCAGGGCGGCGATCGTCGCTTGCGGATGCCGGGCAAGAATGCGCAGCAGCTCGGCGCCGGTGTACCCACTGGCACCGAGAACGGCGATGCGGCTTTTCTCTACATGTTTGCTCATGGCATGACTCCGCTTGGCCATAGGTTATAGCAAAAGGGACGCCCCGTGAGGCGCCCCCTTTAAAAGAATAAGGTTCCTCTGGAACTAGCGTTTGGAGAACTGGAAGCTACGGCGCGCCTTGCGTCGGCCATATTTCTTGCGTTCTACCGTGCGGCTGTCGCGGGTCAGATAGCCGCCCTTTTTCAGCACAGCCCGAAGCTCGGGCTCGAAAAAGGTCAATGCCCGGCTAATGCCATGGCGCACGGCACCGGCCTGACCGGAAAGGCCCCCGCCCTTCACCGTGCAGGAAATATCGTAATGATCGACCCGGTTCGAGACGACGAAAGGCTGATGCACGATCATGCGAAGCACGGGGCGCGCAAAATAGGTTTCAAGCTCTCTGCCGTTCACCAAAATCTTTCCGGACCCCGGCTTCAGCCAGACCCGGGCAACCGCGTCCTTGCGCTTGCCCGTCGCATAGGCCCTGCCCTGGGCATCCAGCTTCTGTTCGTAAACGGGTGCCGCCGCCACTACCGCCTCCGGCGTTGCGCCGGCGTCGGAAAGTTCGGCCAGATCCTCAAGGGTCTTTTTTTCCTCTGACATCGCGCGTTACGCCCTTTTGTTCTTAACGTTCATGGCCCCTACGTCGAGCGCTTCCGGCTTCTGCGCTTCGTGCGGATGGGCCTCGCCCGCATAGACGTAAAGCTTTTTCAACTGGGCCCGCCCAAGCGGCCCTTTCGGAATCATGCGCTGCACCGCTTTCATGACCACCCGCTCGGGCCGGTTGCTGCTCAGCCGATCTGCGAAAGTCCGGCTTTTGATGCCGCCCGGATAGCCGGTGTGCCAGTAGAAATGTTCCCGCTCAAGCTTGCGGCCGGTAAGCTTCACCTTCTCGGCGTTGATCACGACGATGTTGTCGCCGCAATCGACATGGGGCGTATAGCTCGGCTTGTGTTTGCCACGCAGCCGGGTGGCAAGCACGGCGGCAAGACGGCCGAGGACAACGTCCTTGGCGTCCACCACGACCCATTTCCGCGTTACGTCGCTTGCCTTTGCCGAATAGGTTTTCATGGCCTTCCCTTGTCCGGAGATCCGGATCTTCGCTTCTGGTGCGTTTTGGGGCTTCGCCCCACATGCGGGCGCGGAGTATGCCATGGAAAATGCCGCTGTCAACGAAATTTCCTTACATATGAGAGGGATAGATATGCGGTAACATATTACGTTTGTCCGGATGCGCCTTGGCGCCGGCGCGGCGATCGGCTATGTATCCAGGGATTAAGGAGCACCGGACCTTGCGACGCGCAAATTTCCTCAAACTTGGCCGCACCCTTGCCCTAGCCAGCATGGGCTGGTTTGTCGTTCTGGGCACGGCCCATGCGACGCTTGGGCCCAGCCCTGCAAAGACCCAAGAGGTCAGCGGACTTGCCCTCGCGCTTCAGGAAATCTGCTCTGCCACGGGCCTTTCGCGCGAAAATGGCGAATCGCCGGCCACCCCTGCCGAAGGCGGCCTCCTTTCCTGCACGCTTTGTTTTGCCGTTGGGCAGATGGCGATGGGATTTGTACCCAGCGTTGAAACGCCCCTCCCGGTTTTGGGTTCGGCGAGGGCGTCAGCCTTTGCCCATGAACGCAGCAAAAACACCTATGTCACCGGCCTGCCGCCAAGCCGCGCACCGCCCTTTTTCCTTTTCTGATCTTAAAAAACCCGAAATGCAATTCGGCCTGCCCTGAAAGAGCGGGCCAATACTGGAGTTTTAAGAAATGAAAAGGACTGCTCTATTTTGGGCGGGAGGCATTGCCATTGGGCTTGCCGCCACCACGATTGGCGACGCCCAAGCGGACAGCGCGCCCGCCTTCGAAGCCATGCTTGGCAATAGCGGGCCCCTCACCATCGGCAAACGCCCGGACGGCCATGCCCCCATTTCGATCATGGGGGACCACCGCCATCACGAGGGCGAGATCATGCTCTCTTACCGCTACATGCGCATGAAGATGGAGGGCAACCGCGACGGCACCAACGACGTTTCAACCCAAGAGGTGCTTTCCGAATTCCTCGTCGCGCCGCTGCGTATGACCATGGACATGCATATGTTCGGCCTGATGTACGGCGTTAACAATGCGGTCACCGCCATGGTCATGTTGCCCTATATCGAAAAATCCATGGACCATGTAACCCGCATGGGCGCCTTCTTCACCACCGAATCGAAAGGCTTCGGCGACGTAAGGCTGAGCGGCCTCGTTCGCCTTTATGACGAAGGCCATCACCGCGTTCACCTGAATGCGGGGTTGAGCCTTCCGACCGGTTCGATCAAGGAAAAAGACGACACGCCGGCCATGGCGAACGCGCTGCTTCCCTTTCCCATGCAAATTGGTTCCGGCACGTATGACTTGCTGCCGGGCATCACCTATCTCGGCTATTCGGAACGCTATTCCTGGGGCACCCAATTGACGGGCACGATTCGCCTCAATGAAAACAACCGCGGCTACCGCTTTGGCGATCGGGTTCAGCTTTCTACCTGGGGGCAGCGACCCATTACGCACTGGTTAAGCGCGTCCATGGGCTTAAATTTTCAAGCCTGGGGCGATATCGACGGCACCGACCCGGCGTTCAACCCGCTGATGGTGCAGACGGCAGACGCGACGCGGCAAAGCGGCAATCGGATCGACGTCAAATTCGGCCTCAACACGCTGCTTCCCGAGGGCACGTTTAAGAGCAACCGTCTCGCGCTTGAATTCGCGTTGCCGGTTCATCAGGATCTCGACGGGCCACAATTGGAAACCGACTGGATTCTTACTTTCGGTTGGCAATTCGCCTTTTAGGAAAAAGCGAAGGCCGGCAGACGGCTCCTTAGCCGGCCTTCGTTTCCTTCGCGATCCAGTCGAAGAAATCCGGATGGCCCGCTTCCAGGGGCCAGGCGACGACGCAAGGGCAATCGTAGCTGTGGGCTTCCTTGACGAAAGCCACCGCCGCCTCGACGCAGGCCGCCTGGGTCTTGGCGACGACCACCGCTTCCTGGACGTTTTGTACCTCGCCCTGCCACCAATAGAAGGATTGGGCCGGGCCAAGCACGTTCGCGCAGGCCGCCAATCGCCGCGCGACCAAGTCGCGGGCAAGGCGCGTCGCCTCCTCCATGGAAGCCGCCGTAATATAAAGCACATGGGGGTTTGCGGATTTTTCCATCGCCCTTAGCATGTCCGAAAGCGGCCCGCTTGGCGAGGCTTGCCGTCTTGGCTAGGATGCTTGCGCAGACAGACCCATAAAATCAGGCGAATCCGGGGGGATGACGGGGGATGGATACGCGCACGCTTAGCTACGATTTCGGCATCGGCAACATGCCGCTGATCGGGCACACCATCGGCAAGGCGTTCGACGAGACGGTTCGAAAATTTCCCGACCGCGAAGCCTATGTCTCGCGGCATCAGGGCATCCGCTGGACCTATTCCGAATTAAAGGAAAAGGTGGATGCCTTTGCCGCCGGCCTCATCGCCCTTGGCCTGGTTCCGGGCGACCGCATCGGCATCTGGTCGCCAAACAAGATCGAGTGGATCGTGACGCAATTCGCGACCGCGAAAGCGGGGCTGATCCAGGTCAACATCAACCCGGCCTACCGTCTGCACGAGCTGGAATATGCGCTGAACAAATCCGGCTGCAAGGCCATCATTACCTCCGACGTCTTCAAGACCAGCCACTATCTCGAAATGCTCCGGGAGCTCTGCCCCGAACTTGATCGGGCAACGCCCGGCGACCTGCACGCCGAAAAAATCCCTGCCCTTCGGGCCGTCATCCGCATGGATTCGGAAAAAACGCCCGGCATGTACAATTTCGCCGAGATTTACGGGCTGGGCCAGGCGACCCACGTCGAACGCCTAAAGGCGCTTGAAGAAACGCTCCAATTCGACGACCCGATCAACATTCAATTTACCAGCGGCACGACCGGATCGCCCAAGGGCGCCACGCTTTCCCATCACAACATTCTCAACAACGCGAACACCTGCAAGGCCTCTTTGCGGTTGACGGAAAAGGACCGGGTTTGCGTGCCGGTGCCAATGTACCACTGCTTTGGCATGGTGATGTGCAGCCTTGCCAATGTTCTGGCCGGCGCAACCAGCATTTTTTCCAGCGATTCCTATGACCCGCAAACGGTGCTTGAAACCGTGACGGAGGAAAAATGCACCGTCCTTCACGGCGTGCCGACGATGTTCATCGCGGAACTTGAGCATCCGGATTTTGAAAAATCCGATTTGCGGCATTTGCGAACCGGCTTTATCGGCGGTGCGCCTTGCCCGGTTGAGGTCATGAAACAAATTCTGGACCGGATGAACATGAAGGAAATTACGATCGCTTACGGCATGACGGAGTTAAGCCCGGTCGTGACGACAACGGCACTGGACGATTCGCTCGACCGCCGCACCTCGACCATCGGCAGGGCCCAACCCTATCAGGAAGTAAAGATCATCGACGAGAGCGGGCAGGTTGTGCCAATCGGCGCACCGGGTGAACTTTGCGTACGCGGCTACAACGTCATGGTCGGCTATTGGGACGATGCCGAGCGCACCGGCGAGGCGATCGACGCCGCGGGATGGATGCATACGGGCGATCAGGCGAAGATGGACGCCCATGGCTACATGAACATCGTCGGCCGCATCAAGGACATGGTGATCCGGGGCGGCGAGAACATTTATCCGCGCGAGATCGAAGAGTTTCTTTTTCAACATCCAAAGGTGCAGGACGTACAGGTCTTCGGCGTTCCCGACCCAAAATTCGGCGAGGAATTATGCGCCTGGGTCAAGCTGCGCGAGGAGACAACCGCCACGGAAGAGGAAATCCGCGAATTCTGCGAAGGAAAAATCACCCATTTCAAAATTCCCCGGCATATTCGTTTTGTGGAAAGTTTCCCCATGACGGTTACGGGGAAAGTCCAGAAATTCGCCATGCGCGAGCAGATGCGCGCGGAGTTGAACCTGGCAGAGGCGCAAACGGCGTAACGGCCAGGCCGGTTTACGCCTTTTCGCAACTGCGCTATAGGATAGTCTTAAAGCCGGAAACGCGGGGGCACGCAGGTTGCGCGATTTAAGAAGCGATAAACGGGCGATGAAGATCCTCTTCATCACGTCCACGCGGATTGGCGATACCGTGATGACGATGGGGCTGCTTTCGCACCTTGCCGACAAGCACCCAAACGCCTCCTTCACCATTGCCTGCGGGCCGCTTTCCATTCCGCTGTTTCGCGCATTTCCCAATTTGGAACAGGTCATCCCGCTTCGAAAGCGCCCTTACGACCTGCACTGGGTCGAGTTGTGGGCAAAATGTATTTCCCATCACTGGGATCTTGTCGTCGACATGCGCTCTTCCTTCATAAGCTGGTTTTTATTTGCCCGCGAACGGCACGTCTTTCGGTTTTGGCATTGCAGCGAATCCCGCCACAAGGTCGAGCAACATGGTTTGGTTCTTGGCCTTCAAGAGGCACCGGACCCAAAGATCTGGACGGCAGAAGAAGACCACGACCGCGCCGCCGAACTGATTCCTTCCGGCAGGCCCGTGCTCGCCCTCGGTCCGACGACGAGCTGGGAAGGCAAACAATGGCCAATCCCGCGCTACGTTGAACTTGTGAAACGCCTGATCGCGCCGGGTGGCATTTTTGCCAATGCCCGTGTCGCGATTCTCGCCACCGCAAAGGAACGGAAGATCGTGCAGCCGATCATCGACATCCTTCCGGAAGGGGATTTTCTCGACATTATCGGCAAGGGGGATTTGCTGACGGCTGCCGCCTGCCTGAAACACTGCAATTTTGTCATCGCAAACGATACCGGGCTGATGCATCTGGCCGCTGCAACGGGCACGCCGACCCTTGGGCTTTTTGGACCGAGCCTGAAAGCAAATTACGCACCTTGGGGGAAATGCACCGGCGTTGCGGAAACGACCATCCCGGCGCAAGAGCTTATCCAGCAAATCGGCCAAACGGACGAAACCTTGATGGGAAGCCTGACGGTTGAAGCGACGGAAATGGCGGCCCGTGAACTTTGGCAGCGTTGCGCAAAAGATTGCCTGAACGAATCGCCGAACGCGCCGTCCCCCCCTTTAAGGGTGGTCGAAAGCTCTTAAGCTTTTTTTGCCTGTCGGCACCATTTTTTCCAGACGCTGCGATAGGCGGCCTCGGGATTGCCTGCCTGAAAGGCAAGAATGCCAAGAAGGTTCAAAACTTCCGTATTTTGCGGATCCGCATCAAGGACCTGCCATTGCGGCCCCTTCACCGACGACCCTGGATTTCTTTAAGGTGCTTCGTCAGCAGCAAGCGTGCGATAGAGACGCGCGCCGGCCTCGGTGGCAACCAAAACGGCGCCCGGCCCCTGGTCCCAGCCTTTTTCGGAAATCAGGCCTTCCGATTCGAGATCCAACAGCGCTTGAGGCGCATCGAATTTCCGGTTCAACATGACGGAGGTAATGCCGCGCACGGCCTCCGGCGTTGTGCACAACGCTTCAAGCACCCGGAAATGAACGCTGTTCCGTTGGATTTGCATTGCCCTCTTTCCTGACGAAGCCGGAAGGCTTATTGCCTCTCCGGCGTCTGTCCCGGCGGCGCATTTTGCCGCATCCATTCGCGTTGCAGAAGTTTACGGGAACACTGCACGAAGGCGTAGAGGAAAAGCAGGCCAAAAAGAAGAAGGGCGGCAAAAAGAATCTCACGCTGCCAAGCTACGATCCAATCCGCAGCGGCCGGCGCCCAACCGAAAAGCCAGAACGCCGCGATGAGTGCACCGGCAAGGCCCAGCACCAACAGACGCACGTAATGGCACATCCCTGCCCCCCAGCGCCGATGTGCGGGCACCCCAAGCACAACGTGGGACAGTTCGCCGCGGTTGCGGTGACGTTTTTCAATATCCGGCCACGGCTCGACCGTTGGATCCCACCAGATGACGGGCGTGTTTTCTTCGCGAAGCTTTAGCCGCAGCGTCAGCTCGGAATGCAATTCCATCCCCTCCTTCAAGCTGGCCAGCCGCCGGTTCAACCGCAAAAGCAGCCAGGCAAGAAAGGCCACCGCCACCGTCGCGAGCGCCACCAGAAGGGAAGGCCAGAAGGGAATTGCGTACATCGCCATTTTTACAATTAAGAGGCCTCCAGATGGGCCTTCGGGCCAGAGATTACCAGAGCATGTTGGAAAAAAAAGGGCTCACGGCAAAAGACATGGCAAAAAAAAGCCGTTAACCATATTTGCAATCCAGATGGCGGGTTGGGGCCCGCCTTAAGAAATGGTCGGAGCGGCGGGATTCGAACCCACGACCCCCACACCCCCAGTGTGGTGCGCTACCAGGCTGCGCTACGCTCCGATCGGACGAATTGCCGGCGAACTATAGGGATGGGCCGAAAGCTTCGCAATGGGCGGCGGGTTATTCGCCTTGAAGTTTCTGCAATGCGCCCTGCAGGTCTTCCAGTTCATGGAGAATGGAACGCAGTTCCGACCGTTTTGCGGGATCGATGGCAGGACGGGGCGCAGCGCTCTCGATCGCCTCGGAGGACTTGGCCTCCTTGCTGCCATTGCCGTTTCGCAACAGCTTTTGCACGCCCATGATCGTATAGCCCTCTTCATACAGAAGGGCGCGAATGCGGCGAAGCAGATCGATGTCTTCCGGCCGGTAGTAGCGGCGACCGCCGCCACGCTTCAGCGGGCTAATCTGGCTAAACTTTCCTTCCCAAAAGCGAAGGACATGCTGGGGAACGTTCAGCTCGGCAGCAACTTCGCTAATGGTGCGAAACGCGGAAGCGGACTTGCTGCCCCCACGGCGTTCAAGTGTCGTATTTAGCGGTTCAACCATGAAACTCCTGCCGAGCGGGCCCTGGCGCTAGCCTCCCGAAAGGGCCTTATTAATCCGTGCCTTAAGAACCTGCGACGCTCGAAAAACGAGAACCCGGCGCGGCAAAATCGGCACTTCTTCACCGGTCTTTGGGTTGCGACCGATGCGCTGCCCTTTTTGGCGAACGGAAAAACTTCCGAAGGAAGAAACCTTCACCGTGTCTCCCTGAACAAGCGCATCCGAAATCAACTTCAAAACCGACTCGACCAGCTCCGCCGACTCGTTTCGAGAAAGACCAATTTCCTGATACACCGCCTCAGTCAAATGCGCGCGCGTGACTGTGCTTTCACCCATGAGCCGGCTCCCTAAGTTGCGATCGGAACCCTACCCCGGACGAAAAACCCAGTCAACAAGGCCAGTTAAGAGGATTTTCTAAGAAAACCGCTATTACCAGCGCACCAGCGCGGAGCCCCAGGTAAATCCACCGCCCATGGCCTCCAATAACAGAAGCTGGCCAGGCTGGATTCGCCCATCCGCAACCGCGGTGTGCAATGCCAGCGGAATGGAAGCCGCCGACGTGTTGGCGTGTTCTTCGACGGTCACGACAACGCGTTCCATCGACAGCCCAAGTTTTTTTGCCGTGCCAGCGAGAATGCGTTTGTTCGCTTGATGCGGAACGATCCAGTCGATGGCGTCCGCTTGCAATCCGTTTGCCTCCAGCGCTTCATGAACAACGCCGGCAAGATTGACGACGGCATGACGAAACACTTCGCGTCCGGACATGCGAAGATGGCCCACGGTCTGGGTCGCGGACGGCCCGCCATCCACATAGAGAAGATCGCGATAGCGCCCATCCGAATGCAGGTGCGTCGATAAAATCCCTGATTTATCAGTGGCTAACGCGCCTTCCTCGGCCCGCAGCACGACGGCGCCGGCGCCGTCGCCGAAGAGAACGCAGGTCCGCCGGTCCGTCCAATCGAGAATGCGCGAAAAGGTTTCCGCCCCGATAACCAGAGCGCCCTTCGCCTGGCCAAGGCGCAGAAAATTATCGGCGACCGCCAGCGCAAAAACAAAGCCCGAGCAAACCGCCTGCACGTCGAAGGCGGCGCCCCATGTCATGCCGAGGCGTTTTTGAACCTGGGTCGCAGTGGAAGGAAAGGTGTAATCCGGCGTCGCGGTTGCGAGCACGATGAGGTCGATGTCCTCGATGGTGAGGTTGGCATTTTGAAGCGCCGCGACGGCGGCCTCATAGGCCAGGTCGGAGGTCACCTCGCCCTCGGCGGCAACATGGCGCCGCTGGATCCCGGTGCGCGCGACGATCCACTCGTCCGTGGTATCCACCGTTTTTGCGAGTTCGGAATTGGTGACGACGCGTTCCGGAAGGTATGCCCCACAGCCCGCTATGCGTGCGTGCCACGTCATGCGGGCGTTGCCGCTTTTGTCTGCGGCACGCGGTCCGTCTCGAAGCGTTCAAATTCTGCGATGATTTTGGCGTTGTAACCGAAGCTTCCCATGTCCGCCGCAACGCCGATGGCATTTGCGAATCCAAGGGCATCCGTGCCCCCATGGGATTTGACGACAACACCGTTCAGCCCGAGCATGGTGGCACCGTTGTATTGGCGCGGATCGACACGTTCGCGCACTTTGCGAAGCGCCGAGCGCGCAAAAAGATAGCCAAAACGTGCAAGCAGCGAGCTTTGGAAGGCTTCCTTCAGGAGCGTCGAATAAAATTTCACAACGCCCTCCGCGCTTTTCAGCGCCACATTGCCGGTGAAGCCGTCGATCACCGCCACGTCGACCTTGCCTTCCAGGACGTCGTTTCCTTCAACGAATCCATGAAATTTCAGGGAAAAGTCCGATTCCCGCAAGACCGCCGCGGCCTCGCGGACATATTCGTGCCCTTTTTGATCTTCCTCGCCGACGTTGAGAATACCCACCGCCGGTTCCGGCAGGCCCAAGACCGTTTTTGCAAAGACATCGCCCATAATGGCGAACTGGACGAGATTGTTGGCGTCGCAATCCAAATTCGCGCCAAGGTCGAGCATCACGACGTCGCCCCGAACGCTTGGGAGATAGCCTGCAATCGCAGCCCGATCGACCCCCGGCAAGGTTTTCAGCACAACCGTCGACAACACCATCAGCGCGCCCGTGTTGCCGGCGGAGACGATGCCTTCCGCTTCGCCATCGTGAACGGCGTTGATAGCAAGGCGCATGCTTGAATTGCGCGCATTTCGAAGCGCCATTGCCGGCTTCATGTCGTTGGTGACGACCTGGTCCGTATGGCGGATTTCGGACTGTTCAAGAAGCTTTGGATGCTTCGCGAGCAATGGCCGCAATTGGGCTTCGTCGCCGAACAGGAGAAAGCGGAGGTTGGGAAAACGTTCGCGGGCGAGACTGGCGCCTTCGACAACGATTTCCGGCGCATGATCTCCGCCCATCGCGTCAAGCGCGATCGTTAATGGAGCGCTCACGCCCTACCCCCTTCCCGCCTGACAATGGTGGGTCAGACCGCTTCCTTGCTTTCCACGACGTCGCGGCCACGGTATTGGCCGCAGGCTGGGCACACATGATGCGGGCGCTTTAATTCGCCGCAATTCGAGCATTCCATGTAACTGACCGGCTTCAAGGCATCATGGGAACGCCGCATGTTTCTGCGCGATTGGGATATTTTCTTCTTTGGAACGGCCATTGTCTGTCGTGCTCTTTCACTAAGCTGGGGCCGTCTAATTAAACAAAAAAACGTCCCGCGGCAAGGTGTTGGACGCCCCCTATTTTTCGCCCTTCAAGGCGCCAAGACGGGCAAAGGGGGATGAAATTTCTTGTTTTTCAACGGCTTCCCCCACAAAATCGGCAAGATCGACCCCCGGAAGCCGTGGGTAAGGATTCAGGGCCAGGGCAAAATGTTCGGCCACAATCTCGCCCAGATCCAATTTTTCGCCCTCCAGCGGCTCGGGCGGATCGTTTGCCTCAATGGCCAGGAGAATCTCGCGGACCTCCGACAGCGGCTCTGCCTCCGGGGAAAACCGAAGGGCGAAACGCTCGTCCAGCGAGGCGGCAAAATCGGCCAGGGAAACGACGCATGTCTGAACGGCCTCTGCCGTCAGATGTCCCTCCAGACAAATCTCGCCCTCTTCCATTGGCCTGAGCCGCAGCTCCGCCTTCAGGCTATGCAGCGCCCTTAACCCAAAACGCTTCGCCAGCGCCTTGCATTCGGCGGCGTCTGCCTCGATCAAAAAGACCGCTTCCTCTTCGACGATCCCTGCCGTCGAAACGGGGCGCGAAAATTCGATCTCAACGGAGGCGGGCGAGTCCGTCATTCGGCTTGCCCCGCCTCAATCTCCGGCGGCACCCCAAAGGAAATTTCCCCGCCCAAAATGGCCTTCGCGTCCATCCGCGACAGCCGATCCGCTTCCCGGCGCACATAAGCCGCCATCGCCTCTGGCGCGGCCGCCACGGTGCCGAAGAGATTGCGCGCCAGCGCCGCCTCCAAAACACCCGCCTCGCCATCCAGGCCTTCTTCATAGGCGGCGACGCGCCCGTAGAAGGCGGTCGCCATCTGTTTTACCCGTTTGCCCACGGAAAGATCGCCCACGCCCATCTCCCGAAGGTTTTCATCCATGTCCGCAAACATCGTGTCGAACAGCTCCTGAGAAAGCGCCGCGGCGGCCGGCTCCGCCTTCAATCGGCGCAAGACGAGAAAGGCATGCAGGGCCAGCATCTCGAAGCGGCCATCCAGCGTGTCGGGCACCCCGTAAAAACGGTAGAATTCCGGCTGGCGGGCCTGGGAGATGATTTGCAGGTAAAGCGTGCGCGCCGGTCCTTCGCCAGAAAAGGAATGGATCAGTTTGGCAAGGCGCATTTTCCATCCCCTTCAAAAGGCCGGCGAAGGCCGTGCGGAATGATTGACATGACAGAGCTTCCAGTGCTTTTCTCGGGCGACCTTGGCCGGTCCTCGAATGGGATAATTATGCGGGATTGGCGCAAGTCCTGCCAGCAGCGAATCGAGTGAAATGAAGCATACACATCTTCGGCCCTATGGGATCCTTGGGGCCGTGCTGGTCGCATGGAGCCTAACCGCCTGCACGCCAACCATCTCGACGCGCGGGAACGCCCCGGACAAGGACGCGCTTGCGACGATCCAGCTGGGCACGCAAACCCGCGACGACGTGTTGGAAATTATCGGCAGCCCCTCTACCCGCTCAACCTTTGACGATCGCACCTGGTATTACATCAGCGAGAAAACCAGCAAGGTGACGTTCTACAATCCGGAAATCATCGGCCGGAAGATTGTCGCCATCGATTTTAACGAGAAGGGCGTCGTAGAGAACATCCGGCAATATGGCCTTCGGCAAGGCCGGATCGTCGAAGCGATTGCGCGCAAGACCCCGACCCCCGGCAAGGAGCCCTCCGCGATCGAGAAATTGATCGGCGGCATCGGCGATCTCTCCGAATAGCTTCCCCGCGGGCAAAAAAAAGCCCCGATTTCTCGGGGCTTTTTCTTGAATAAAGAAGCCTTCTTAACCTGCCAGCATCGCCAATAACAGCAAGGCGACGATGTTGATGATTTTGATCATCGGGTTGACGGCAGGACCCGCCGTGTCCTTGTACGGATCTCCGACCGTATCGCCGGTGATGGCCGCATGATGGGCCTCGGAGTTCTTGCCACCGCAATTGCCTTCTTCGATGTACTTCTTCGCGTTATCCCAGGCGCCGCCCCCAGACGTCATGGAGATAGCGACGAAAAGGCCGGTCACGATCGTACCCAGCAGCATTGCGCCCAGCGTCGTAAAGGCCGCTGCCTGACCGGCGACGAACGAAATGACGAAGTAAAGAGCAATTGGGGCCAATACCGGCAGCATGGAAGGAATGATCATTTCCTTGATCGCCGAACGGGTCAGCAGATCGACGGCGCGGCTATAATCGGGCTTGGCCGTGCCTTCCATAATGCCAGCGATTTCCTTGAACTGGCGGCGCACTTCAACGACGACGGAACCCGCCGCCCGGCCAACCGCCATCATGGCAAGGGCGCCAAAGAGATATGGCAACAAGCCGCCCAGGAAGAGACCGATGACAACGTATGGGTCTTGCAAGCGGAAGGTGATATCCAAGTCCGGGAAATAATGGTGGAGGTCTTCCACATAGGCCGCAAAAAGCACCAGCGCCGCAAGGCCGGCCGAGCCGATGGCATAGCCTTTCGTCACGGCCTTCGTCGTATTCCCGACCGCATCCAGGGCGTCTGTCGTCCTGCGCACGTCTTCCGGCAATTCCGCCATTTCGGCAATGCCACCGGCGTTATCCGTAACCGGCCCATAAGCATCCAATGCCACCACAATGCCGGCAAGCGCCAACATGGCTGTCGCGGCAATCGCGATGCCGAAGAGGCCTGCGTTCATATAGGTGAAAACAATCGCGGCACTAATGACCACCACCGGCAGAGCCGTCGCTTCCATGGAAACGGCAAGCCCCTGAATGATGTTCGTCGCATGCCCGGTCGTGGATGCCTTCGCGACGCTCAAGACCGGACGGAAATTGGTGGACGTATAATATTCCGTAATCCAGACGAGAAGCCCCGTCACAACCAAGCCCGTAAGGACGCAATAGAAAAGCTCGCGCCCGGTAAAGGCAAGCTCGCCGATCTGAAATTCCTGGCCGAACGTGCCCAAATAATGAAAGACCCCGCCGATGAAAAGCGCGGAAAGCACGGCCGATCCGACCAACCCCTTATAGAGGGCAGCCATGATGTTCCCCGATTTTCCAAGCCGGACGAAGAAGGTGCCGACAATCGAACCGGCGATGCAGGCGCCGCCGATTGCAAGCGGTAGCATCATCATTTGCGACTGGGTCTCGCCCGTAAAGAAAAGCGCCGCCAGCAGCATCGTCGCGACAATGGTCACGGCGTAGGTTTCGAACAGATCGGCCGCCATGCCAGCGCAGTCGCCAACGTTGTCGCCAACGTTGTCGGCGATCACCGCGGCGTTTCGGGGGTCGTCCTCCGGGATACCGGCCTCGATCTTGCCGACGAGGTCCGCGCCAACGTCCGCACCCTTCGTAAAGATGCCGCCGCCGAGGCGCGCAAAAATCGAAATCAGCGAGGCGCCAAAGCTTAAGGAAACCAGTGGAACGATCAGATCGCGGCCTTCAAGGTTCGTCTGCAGCAGAAAATGGTAGTAGATAGCCACCCCAAGCAGGCCGAGGCCAACGACGAGAAACCCCGTCACGGCGCCGGCGCGGAAAGCGAGCTGCAGCGCAGGATTTGTACCGGAGCGCGCGGCTTCGGCGGTGCGCACATTCGCCCGAACCGAGATGTACATCCCGATATACCCGGCCGCGCCCGAAAGGACCGCCCCGATGAGATAGCCAATGCCGCTATAGAGGCCAAGCTGCCACCACAAGAAGATGCCGATGGCGATGCCAACGACGGCAATGGTGCTGTATTGACGATTGAGATACGCGCTCGCGCCTTCTTGAATGCCGGCAGCAATTTCGCGCATCCGGTCCGTGCCCGCCGGGGCACTCAGGATTTGGCGGCTTGTTACAATTCCATAAAGCACCGCCAACACACCGCCAGCGATAACGTAGTACAGCAAATTCTCCATTTATCTTCCCCTTGGACCGTCGTCCCTTAACGGCCCGTCTAGTACAGCGTAAGAGCCCTTGAGTGGTCTGAAATCGCGCGGAAAATGACAGAATCGGAGGCAGGGCGCAACCCACCTCTCGCCGCTTGACCTCGACCCGCCTTGGCCTCACCATGGCCGGCAAGTTCCTAGGGGTACCCCATGGCGGGTTGAGAGCCAGGCTTTGCCCTGCAACCCTTTGAACCTGATCCGGTTGCACCGGCGTAGGGAAGGAACCGGCATGCGCGGCGCCGAGAACTGCTTTTCGGCCCGCCCCCGTTCCTGACTGCGCAGATCCCGGATCTCCTGAAAGGCGCCGATTGGAGGAGACCCCTGATGTCAGATGCGCGCGATTTTTCCGTGACGACCGGGCCTTTGCCGGCCTCGAAAAAAATCCATATCCCAGGCCAGATACACGCCGATTTGCGCGTCGCCATGCGCGAAACGGCCCTTTCGGCGGGCGAGGCGGCGGTTCGCAGCTACGACCCCTCGGGCCCCTATACGGACGCGGCGGAGAAAATCGACATCCGTCAGGGGCTGCCTCCCCTGCGCCAGGCCTGGATCGAAGGCCGGGGCGACGTCGAGCCCTATGAGGGACGCACCGTGCGCCCGGAGGACAATGGGGCGAAGCCGGGCGAAGCAGGCACGTTCGAACGCTTCTCCCGCGGCGACCGGCAGCCGCTGCGCGCAAAGCCAGGCAAATGCGTAACGCAACTTCACTATGCCCGCGCCGGCATCGTGACCCCGGAAATGGAATATGTGGCCATTCGCGAAAATCTCGGCCGCATGGAGGAACGCGCTAAGGACCCGGCACCGCGCGACGGGGTCGATTTCGGTGCGGCCATCCCGGATGTGATCACGCCACAATTCGTTCGCGACGAAATTGCCCGCGGCCGCGCCATCCTGCCCAACAATATCAACCACCCGGAAAGCGAACCGATGGCCATCGGGCGAAATTTCCTGGTGAAGATCAATGCGAACATCGGCAATTCCGCGATCGCTTCCACGGCCGCCGAAGAAGTTGACAAGATGGTGTGGGCGACGCGCTGGGGCGCCGATACGGTGATGGACCTTTCAACCGGCAACAACATTCACAACATCCGGGAATGGATTCTGCGCAATTCGCCGGTGCCGATCGGAACCGTGCCTATCTATCAAGCCCTTGAAAAGGTTGATGGAAAGGCGGAAGAACTGAACTGGGAGGTGTACCGGGACACGCTCATCGAACAGGCGGAACAGGGCGTCGATTACTTTACCATCCATGCCGGCGTGCTGCTGGAATACATCCCCCTGACGGCCAAACGCGTCACCGGCATCGTCTCGCGCGGCGGGTCGATCCTTGCAAAATGGTGCCTAGCCCATCATCGGCAGAATTTTCTCTATACCCATTTCGAAGAGATCTGCGAAATCATGGCCGCCTACGATGTAAGCTTTTCCCTTGGCGACGGCCTGCGGCCGGGCGCTATCGCCGATGCCAACGACGACGCCCAATTCGCCGAGCTACATACCCTTGGCGAACTTTGCAAAATCGCGCAGCGTTTCGACACCCAGGTCATGATCGAGGGACCGGGCCATGTGCCCATGCACAAGATCAAGGAAAACATGGACGAACAATTGCGCCATTGCGACGAAGCGCCGTTTTATACGCTTGGGCCGCTGACCACGGACATCGCCCCCGGTTACGACCACATCACCAGCGCCATCGGCGCCGCGATGATCGGCTGGTATGGCTGCGCCATGCTTTGCTACGTCACCCCGAAAGAACATCTGGGATTGCCCGACCGGGACGACGTGAAAACGGGCGTCGTCACCTACAAGATTGCCGCCCATGCCGCGGACCTTGCGAAAGGCCACCCCCAGGCGCAAACACGGGACGACGCCCTGAGCAAGGCGCGCTTTGAATTTCGCTGGCGGGACCAGTTCAACCTTTCCCTCGACCCGGAAACGGCCACGTCGTTTCACGACCAGACCTTGCCCGCGGAAGGGGCAAAGCTTGCGCATTTCTGTTCCATGTGCGGACCGAAATTTTGCTCGATGAAAATCTCGCAGGAAGTCCGCGACTATGCGAAAGCCGGTATGGAGGAAATGTCGCAAAAATTCCGGGACGGCGGCAGCGAGGTCTATCGCAAGGATTCGAAAAGCGAAGAGAAACTCGACGAGGCCGTCTGAGGCTGATGCGGTTAAAGAATCTTGCGTTCGAGCGTGTTCTCGATGAGGACATCGTTGAGCATGCCCTCGCCGAGCAAGCCATTGCCGGCTTTGCGAAGCTTGCGCTTGAGCTTTAGAAGGTCTTGAACGGTGTCCGGATCGCGCCGGCGCGACATATGTTTATGCAGTTCGCGCAAGACCACATCTTTCACCCGCGGCAGCATGTGTTCGACTTCCGCTTTTTTTTCATCGCCTGTGACTTCGACGGAAATCGCCAGCGAAACGTGCCGCGTCACCTGACTGCCGTTGATGACCGGAACGACGAAGGCGCCAAGCTCGATAAAATGCACGCCGGGCGTCTCTGCCTCGGGCATTTCCGCGTCGGCCGCCCAAGCCGGCGCGTTGGGCCCGCAAAAAAATCCCGCGCTGAGCAGGAACCCGGCAATGGCCAGGCCTCTGGCAAGATTGCGCCTATTCATTCCATGCATCGCTTGCCATCCCGGTGGTGACGTTTCGTTCCAGAAGCCATACGCGAACTTCGTAAATTTTCGTTAAACATGGCGCGGCCTGCCGCCGGGGAATGGCCTAAAAGTGGCTGTAACCCTTGCGTTTTATGGAAATCTTGCCCCCTTGCCCATCCAGCACGCGGACCCCTTCTCCCGGCCCCATCGCGCCGATGCGCGCAATCGGCACGCCTTCGCGTTCCGCCAAAGCCGTCAGGGCCGCTTCATCCGTCCTTGCGGCCGTGAAGAGAAGTTCGTAATCGTCGCCGCCGCCAAGAAGGACTTCCAGCAGATCGCCCTTCTTTTCAAGGGCCGCCCGCGCGGCTTCCGAAAGCGGCAAACGGGCTGCCTCGAGCGTTGCGCCAAGACCGGACTGGCTGGCGACATGGCCGAGATCGGCGACAAGGCCATCGGAAATATCGATGGCGGCATGGGCATGGGGGAGCAGGCCCGCGCCGATGCCAAGGCGTGGGCTGGGCAGACGGTAACGGGCAATGAGCGCTTCTGCGTGGGCCTTGGAAAGGGACAGCGAATTTTGCAGGACCGCAAGGCCAAGGGCGCCGTCGCCGATGGTCCCGGTGACATAAATCCCATCGTCTTTTTGCGCGCCCGACCGGCGAAGCGCCTTGCCCGCCGGCACATCGCCGAGCGCCGCCAGTGTCAGCGTCGCCGGACCGGAGGTGGCCACCGTGTCCCCGCCTGCGAGCGCAATGCCATAGCGCGCCTGATCTTCCCCCAAACCCGCTGCAAAGGCCGCCACCCACTCCGCTTCCGTCGCCTCCGGCAGCGCCAGCGTCAGCAAATAATGCCGCGGCCGTGCCCCCATGGCCGCCAAATCGGAAAGGTTGACGCGAAGAAGCTTGCAGGCGATGGCGTGCGCCGGATCGTCGGGCGGAAAGTGAATGCCCGCTACCATCGTATCCGCCGTCGCCACCATGTCGAAGCCAGGCTCGGGGTGAAGAACGGCGGCGTCGTCGCCAAGCGCAAACGCGCCCGGAAACCCCTTCGTCAGGGGCGCAAAATAGCGGGCGATCAATTCAAATTCATTTGGGAGGCGTCGGCCCTTCACCTTTTGCCTTCTCCATCTCCGATGGGCGAATCGCCCGCGCCAGGCCATCGAGAACGCCATTCACGAAGCCGGGCTCTTTGCCTTCGAAAAAGGCGTGCGCAAGGTCGACATATTCGCTGATCACCACTTTCGCCGGCACCTCCGGCAGGGCCGCAAGCTCGAAACAGGCCGCGCGCAGGATGGACCGCAGGACGGCGCCAAGCCGTTCCAACGTCCAGTCTTCGGCAAGGGAAAGTGCGATGCGTTCGTCAATGGCGGATTTGCGTTCCGCCACGCCCAGGACGATCGTGTTGAATTTTGCGAAATCCGCTTCCGCCAGCTTCTCCTCAAGCACGCCGCCGAGGCGATGCACACGAAATTCTTCGACAACCGCCTTGACGTTTCCGCCCGTCAATTCAACCTGATAAAGCGCTTGCACGGCGGCCAAACGCGACGAACTGCGCCGCAAAATATGGTCCGCCGCATCCTCTTGCGCGTCCGTCTTGTCGGTTTCATGGATTGAAATGGTCATCGCGGATACAGGTGAAAGCGCCGCTTAACGTCGATCATGCGGAGGCAGGCCCGGGCAACGGCACCGCCCTTGTTGCCTTGATCCACTGCCGCACGCGCCATCGCCTGCTCCCGGTTTTCGACGGTAAGAATCCCATAGCCAAGCGCCAGGGAGTGGCTGCAGGCCAAGGTTTGAAGCGCCCGCGCACTTTCCGTGCAAACGTAGTCGTAATGAGACGTTTCCCCCCGTATGACGCAGCCAAGGGCAATATAGCCGTCGAAACGCCGCTCGCCGGAATGAAATTCCCGCGAACGCAGCGCCATGGCAATCGCCGCTGGAATTTCGAACGCGCCGGGAACGACGATGCGCTCGCAACTGGCGCCAGCGTCTTCCAACACTGCAATCGCCCCCTCGGCGAGGGTATCGGAAATGTCTTTGTAAAAATCCGCCTCGACGATCAAGACGTGAAGGGGTTCTTCGCTCATGTCTTAATCTTCCTCGGGCGGGATCGGCTCCTGGTCCACCAGGCGAAGGCCATAGCCCTCGAGACCGATAATCGTATGCCGCGTGTTTGAAAGCAAAATCATATCCCGAATGCCAAGGTCTAGCAAAATCTGCGCACCGATTCCGTAATCGCGAAGCTCGGCGGATATCTTGGCGCCGCCTTCTTTCCCCTTCTTTTTTTGTGTCTTTTGCTGGCGCGCCTTTACCCGCTCGGAAAGATTCGAAGGGGCTGCCTCGCGGATCAGGACGGCGACCCCACGTTCGCGCCGGCCGATCAATCGTAGCGCCGATTGAAATTCGCCGCCCCGCCCCTCGCTGTTCTCGCCGAGAATGTCGGTAAACAGGTTCAACGCATGCATGCGCACCGGCACCGCACCCGGCTTGGCCGGATCGCCTTTTACCAACGCCACATGTTCGGCACCGGTAATTTTGTTGCGGTAGACGACCATGCGGAACTCGCCACCATGGCGGCTGATGATTTTTGTCTCGGCAGTGCGCTCGATCAGGACTTCGTTGCGGCGACGATAGGCAATGAGATCGGCAATCGTACCAATCTTCAAATTGTGCGCCTTCGCAAAAGCAATGAGATCGGGAAGGCGCGCCATCGTGCCGTCGTCGTTCATGATTTCGCAAATTACGCCGGAAGGGTTGAGCCCCGCCAATTTGGCAATATCGACGGCCGCTTCCGTATGGCCGGCGCGGACGAGCACGCCGCCGGCCTCTGCAACCAAAGGAAACACATGGCCCGGCGTAACGATGGCCTCGCTGCCGTTTGCAGGATCAATCGCAGCGGCAACCGTCACCGCGCGATCCGCGGCGGAAATGCCTGTCGTCACGCCTTCCCGTGCCTCGATGGAAACGGTAAAGGCCGTCTGATGGCGGGACTGATTGTGATGTCCCATCAAAGGAAGTTTCAGCTCTTCTATCCGCGCCGCGGAAAGAGCGAGGCAGATCAGGCCGCGCCCATGCTTGGCCATGAAATTCACCGCTTCCGGCGTTGCCTTTTCGGCCAGGATGATGAGGTCGCCCTCGTTCTCGCGGTCTTCGTCGTCGACGAGAACGAACATCTGGCCTTCCCTGGCAGCCGCGATGAGTTCTTCGGTTGAAGAAAGGGGGGGGGTGTTGGCCACGGCCTAATCCTTCTCTATCAGGCGGGCAAGATAGCGCGCGAGAAGGTCAACCTCCAAATTTACGCGCGCGCCATTTGCAGCGGTCCCAAAGGTCGTTTCCCGTTGGGTTTGCGGGATGATGTTGACGTCGAAATTTGCTCCTTCAACCGCATTGATCGTAAGCGAAACCCCATCCAGGGTAACGGACCCTTTTGCCGCCAGATAGGGTGCGAGCACTTTCGGCGCCGCAAGTCGAAAATGCAGGCTTTCGCCTTCCGGTTCGCATTGAAGGATCTCGGCCGTGCCATCGACATGCCCGACAACGAGATGGCCGCCCAATTCGTCGCCCATGCGCATGGCACGCTCCAGATTGACCGGCGTGCCCCGCTGCCATTCGCCCAAGGTCGTGCAGGCCAAGGTTTCCTCCGATGCCTGCGCCGCGAACCAGCCCTCGCCTTTTTCCACCACGCTTAGGCATACGCCCGAACAGGCGATCGACGCGCCGAGGGAAAGGTCGGCAAGGTCGAGGCCGGTTTCGATCTCGATCCGCCGATCCCCGTCAGGAGAAATGGCGCGAACGCGCCCAATGTCCGTAATAATGCCAGTAAACATGCCGCTTCTACCGCCGGTCGCGGGAATAGGTTTCGAGCAGATCGTCGCCGACGATCCGGGTTTCCCTCCTTAAGAAGGTGGGCATATCGGCGAGATGGTCAACGCCAAAAGCGGCCGCCGCCGGCAACCCATCGCCCCCCATCACGGCGCCGGCGCGAAACCAGGCGATGCGGTCGATCAAATCTTCCGCCAGCAGCGCCGCGGCGAGATGGCCGCCGCCCTCCAACAGCACTCGCGTCAAGCCGCGTTTCGCAAATGCCCGCATGGTTTCCCGCATATCCGGATAGCCCGCCGCATTCGCCGGAATGCCCAGCACTTCCACCCCGCAATCTTCGAAAGCCCGGCGACGATCGCTGTTCACGTCTTCTCTGGCGACGACCCAGGTGGGAATGCGATCGGCCATGGCGACCAGTTTGCTGGTGAGCTGCAAACGAAGCCTGGAATCGACGACAATACGGACCGGCATACGATCTTCAAATCCGGGAAGACGGCAGGTTAGCATCGGGTCGTCGGCGCTTGCCGTGCCGACGCCGACCAAAATCGCGTCATGGGTGGCCCGATAGAGGTGGGACATCTCGCGCGCCTTCGCACTGGTGATCCATTCGCTTTCGCCTCGATGGGTGGCGATGCGGCCATCGAGGGTTGTGGCCGTCTTTAGGGTCACCAACGGCCGCTCTTCGTTCACGCGCAGAAAAAAACCGGCGTTGAGCTCGGCGGCTGCCGCGGCTTCCGTCCCTACCCTTACTTCGAAACCGGCCTCGCGAAGTTTTTGAATGCCCTGACCGGCAACGCGGGGATCGGGGTCCTCGACGGCGACGACGGCGCGGCCAATGCCGGCGGCCATGAGGGCGTCCACGCAAGGCGGCGTCTTGCCGTCATGGCTGCAAGGTTCCAGTGTGACATAGGCCGTGGCCCCCCGCGCCGCTTCGCCGGCGCGTTCCAGGGCCTGCGTTTCCGCATGGGGACGCCCCCCCGCCTGGGTCCAGCCCCGGCCCAGGACATGGCCTTCGCGCACCAGGATGCAGCCCACCGCCGGGTTCGGCGCAGCGTTTCCAAGGGCGCGCCGCGCCAAGCCCAGCGCCGCCCGCATATGACGGGTATCTTGGCCGTTATTCGTCGTCGGCACCCAGCCTCCCCACGAATTCCTCGAAATCCTTGGCTTCGTGGAAATTCCGATAGACAGAGGCAAAGCGGACATAGGCAACCGAATCCAGATTGGCAAGCGCGTCCATCACCATCTCCCCGATCACCTCGGAAGAAATTTCACTTTCGCCGGAACTCTCCAAACGACGAACGATGCCGTTGATGAGCCGCTCGACCTGCTCTTGTTCGACTGGCCGCTTGCGGATCGCGATCTGGATCGAACGCGAAAGCTTCTCGCGCTCAAAGGGTGTGCGCCGTCCGTTCTTTTTAAGAACCGTTAATTCTCGCAACTGGACTCGCTCGAACGTTGTAAAACGCGAACCGCACGCACCGCACAGACGGCGGCGGCGAATGGCCGAATTGTCTTCGGTCGGCCGCGAATCCTTCACTTGCGTATCGTCGTTAAAACAAAACGGGCAACGCATTTTATTTCCCCCTCTTTCCAGCGTTTCAAAACGCCGGAACGAATCGTTTATCCCGTATAAATCGGAAAACGGTTACATAGTTCGGCAACGCGTTCCTTCGCCGCCGCTTCGGCCGTGGAATTATCTTCCGGGTTTGCAGCAAACCCTTCCAGAACGTCGGCGATCCACTCGCCGATCTGACGAAATTCCTGCACGCCAAACCCGCGTGTCGTCCCCGCCGGCGAACCAAGCCGGATGCCGGATGTGATTTTCGGCGGCTGCGGGTCGAAGGGAATGCCGTTTTTGTTGCACGTCATGTCGGCGCGTTCCAGCGTGATCTCCGCATCCATGCCGGTCACCCCCTTGGAACGAAGGTCAACCAACATCAAATGCGTGTCCGTGCCGCCGGAAACGATGTCGAACCCGCGCTCGGAAAGAGTCGCCGCCAGCGCCGCGGCATTTTCGACGACGTTGCGGGCATACTCTTTGAATTCGGGCTGCAAATCCTCGCCGAAGGCAACGGCCTTGGCCGCGATCACATGCATCAGCGGCCCGCCCTGCAAGCCCGGGAAAACCGCCGAATTGATTTTCTTTCCGATCGCTTCGTCGCGGCTCAAGATCATGCCGCCGCGCGGTCCGCGCAACGTCTTGTGGGTGGTGGTTGTGACGACGTCCGCATGGGGAATGGGGCTTGGGTGCACGCCACCGGCAACGAGACCGGCAAAATGCGCCATGTCCACCATGAGATAGGCGCCAACCTGGTCCGCGATCTTGCGGAAACGCGCAAAATCGATAATCCGCGGATAGGCCGAGCCCCCGGCGATGATCAGTTTCGGCTTGTGCGCAAGGGCAAGGCGCTCAACCTCGTCATAATCGATGCGCGAATCCGCCTCGCGCACGCCATATTGCACCGCGTCGAACCATTTCCCCGAAAGCGCCGGCTTTGCCCCATGGGTAAGATGGCCGCCCGCCGCAAGGGACATGCCAAGGATCGTATCGCCCGGCTGCAACAGCGCCAGCATCACCGCCCCGTTTGCCTGGGCGCCGGAATGCGGCTGCACATTTACGAAGGGACAATCGAAAAGCGCCCTTGCGCGGTCGATGGCCAGCGTCTCGACGACGTCCACATATTCGCATCCGCCGTAATAGCGCTTCGAGGGATAGCCCTCGGCATATTTGTTCGTAAGCACGGAGCCCTGCGCCTCGAGCACGGCGGACGAGACGATGTTCTCCGAGGCAATCAATTCGATCTGGCCTTGCTGGCGGTGCAGCTCGTTCGCGATCGCGCTAGAAACGTCCGGGTCCGTTTCCGATAAACGCTCAAGAAAAAAATCTCTGCCCAAGGATGGCGACGACGCTTTCATAACGGACATTTCAACCGGCCCTTCTTCGATCTATTGCGCAGAAAGTTTTGAGACACGCCGCTCGTGGCGCCCGCCTTCGAAGGGCGTCTCTAAAAATGTCTGCAAACACGCCCTGGCGGCATCCACGTCAATCAGGCGGGCGCCCAAGGCCAAAACGTTCGCATCGTTGTGCTGACGGGCAAGACGGGCCCAGTTTGCATCGTGGCAAGGGGTGGCGCGCAAATTCCGATGACGGTTTGCCGCAATGCTGATGCCAAGCCCGCTGCCGCATACCAGCACGCCGCGATCTGCAAGGCCTTGCTGAAACGCAACCGCCAGCGCATCGGCAAAATCCGGGTAATCCACGGATTCCGTGCTGTCCGTACCAAGGTCGAGGGCCTCGTATCCCATGCTTTCAAGGCATTCCTTCAAAACCGCCTTCAACTCGAAGCCAGCGTGGTCAGAGGCAATTGCGATCGGCTTTTTGGACATGAATCGGACGGGCAGCGCTAGGGTGAAAAACGCGAAAAGCTACCATATGTCGCATAGCCGCGCCAGCCTGCCCCATCGCCCGCCATGGCCGCGGAAAGGGTTTCAAGAATGAATACTTACGTATTTTTTGAGTATTTCACGGGTGTTAGACCCGTCTTTACTTCGCTTTCATTGACAAACACGCCGCTTTGAGTAATATAGCGTGGTATTCCATAAATAAAATACGGCGAAACCTTCTATGTCTGACACAACTCTTGAAAAAACGCCCCGGGCGGAATTGCTTCGGATGGCAACCGAGATAGTGTCGGCCTATGTCAGCCGCAACAATCTCGACGCCGGGCAAATCCCCGATCTCCTTCAGTCCATCTATCGATCCCTCGACGCGCTGGACACGACCGGCGGCGGCCAGGAAGCGGTGCCGTTGAAACCGATTGTCTCGATCCGCAAATCCATCACGCCGGATTACCTCATCTGTCTGGAGGACGGCAAAAAGCTGAAAATGCTGAAACGGCATTTGCGCACGACCTATGGGCTTAGCCCGGAGGAATACCGGACAAAATGGGGCCTACCCGCCAATTATCCGATGGTGGCGCCAAACTACGCCGCCAAGCGTTCGGACTTTGCCAAGAAAATCGGCCTTGGCAAGCAGGGAAGCCCCAAGCGCGGACGCAAAAGCCAGAAATAGCCCCGCCCACCCGTTTTTTGGGAGACCCGCGCAACGCGCGGGTTTTTTTATGGAAAGCTTAGCGCCTTGGGGCGATTTCGCCCATCTTCAGGCGCGTCCGATAGGAACGCAGATCCGCCCGCAGCTTGCCGGAAAGCAAATACAGGCCGATGGCGTTCGGGAAAGCCATGGCAAAAATCATCGCGTCTGAGAAATCAATGATGGCGCGAAGCCCCATTGCCGAACCGATGACCGTGAACGCGAGAAACAAAAGCTTGAAGGTTTGATCCGCCTTTCGCGTCTTGCCGAAAAGATAGGTCCAGCATTTCAGCCCGTAATAGGACCAGGTAATGATCGTCGAAAACGCAAACAGGATAACGGCAAGGGCAAGGACGTAGGGGAACCAGCCGATCGTCCGTCCAAAGGCAGCGGACGTCATCAACACGCCGCCAAGCGCGTTGCCGTCCAAGATATCCTTTTCGAGATAGACGCCCGAGATCACGATGACCAGCGCCGTCATCGTACAGATGATGAGCGTATCGATGAACGGCTCAAGCAAGGAAACGAAGCCAACCGAAATCGGCTCGGCCGTCTGCACGGACGCGTAGGCTATGGGGGCCGAGCCAATGCCCGCTTCGTTTGAAAAGGCGGCGCGCTGCACGCCCATCATCAACACGCCGATGAGCCCGCCGAAACCCGCCTCCGGCGTAAAGGCACCGCGCACGATCGCCACGACGGCGTCCGGCACCTGCCCTAAATTCATCGCCACGATGACAAGGCCCGCGAGCAGATAAACGCCGCCCATCAAGGGGACGATTTTCGCCGTTACGTTCGCAATGCTTTTGATGCCGCCGATGATGACCAGGCCAACGACAACGGCGAGAATCAGGCCAAACAGCCAGCCCTGATTGTATAGAAAGCTGGCCTCCCCGCCCGTCGCGTTGACGAATTGCTGATACGCCTGGTTCGCCTGAAACATGTTGCCGGCACCAACGGCGCCGCCAATGCACATCACCGCGAAGAACGTGGAAAGCACGCGGCCAAGCCTGGGCAGGCCGATTTCCGCAAGGCCACGGGAAAGGTAATACATCGCGCCGCCCGAAACCGTCCCGTCTTCGTGCACGACCCGGTATTTCACCCCAAGGGTGCATTCCGCGAATTTCGATGCCATGCCGAAGAAGCCGGCAACGATCATCCAAAACGTCGCCCCGGGACCGCCAAGCGCGATCGCCACCGCGACGCCGGCAATGTTTCCCAAACCGACGGTGCCGGATAGCGCCGCCGTCAACGCCCGAAAATGCGAGACTTCGCCAGGATGGGATGGGTCCGAATATTTTCCCGCAACGATGGAAAGCGCGTGGCGGACGCCCCAGATATTGATGAAGCGGAAATAGAAGGTGAACCCGACCGCAACGATGATCAGCCAAACAACGATCAGACGAATTTGCGAATCGCCGACAGGAACCGCATAAAAAATCGTGCTGGAAACGGCATCGGCGATCGGCGCGAGGATGGAATCGATTCTCGCATCCAGATTTTCCGGCGCTTCGTCCGCGAAGGCCGAAGAGCCGGACAAAAAAGCAAAGAGCGCCGTAAAAATCAAAACGAGCCGATGGCTTCTGGACGCGAGACTTTTCATGGATTGGATTGCCGTTTTGTTACGCGTCACTTCGTCTTTTTGTTCAGCAGATAAAGCAGCTTTTGCATGGCCGTTCGCTTGAGCGTTTCTTCGCTTTCCTGCGGCGAACCGACAATCGCCGCTTCCGTCAGCGTAACCGGGTCCATTGCCGTCACCTTGACCGCATTTCCCACACGTTGAATCTCGATCAGGACTTCCCGATCGTCCATGCCGGAATCTTTCACCATGGCCCGCCTTCTACCACATCGTTGCAATCGATGGCAGGCTATCTATGCTAGCCGCTCTTTCCAACACAAGAATCAAAAGCGAGGCACGGCGTGGCGGAGAAGACCGAGGGGCTCGGCAAACTCACGCAGGACATCGACCATTTTCTTTTCCGGCTGGCCTTTCACGACCCGGAGAAGATGGCCGCCCTGCAGCAAGAGGCCCGTGAAAACTGGGTCCCCGCATTCACCATCCTGGAACAACACGCCGATCAGATGCTGGACGCCGATCTGGTGCGCGCCTTCGTCGAATCCGGAGAAGCAATGGCGGCGTTTGGCGCGGCCAAGATTCGCAGTTTCGAAGACGCCGTGCGCGAAAAACTTCGCGTGGATACGGCCAATGTCCTTTTAAAGAAAATCGTCTTCGCCCGCGAATATGAGGGCGAGGTCTTTGAAGAAGGGGACGAGGCCTTCTACTGGCCGCCGAGCGAGGCGGCGCCGCAAAAAGCCCTGCTGGTCGTCCTGCATGGCGCCTTCATGAAGGGGCGGAACTTTATCTGGAAATGGGTGTTCGAAGCCGCCCGCAGAAAAATCCCTCTTTACGCGCCGTCGTCGCGGCAAGAAAGCTGGACGGAAGACGATTTGGAGTGGATCGAATCCATGGTTGCGAAGCTTGGCGAGAACTATGACATTCCCGAAGAAGCCTGCCGGGTGGCGGGTCTTTCCGATGGCGCGCTGGCCGCTTTACTGCTTTGCCGGCGAAAAAACATTCCTTTTTGCAAAGCCGCATTCCTTGCCGGCATGCGTCCCTTCGACGTGGAGGCCATGCCGAAAATTCCGTTTTACGTCATTCACGGAACCGACGACCCGATCTTTCCGGTCAAGGGCGTTCGGGAAATGACGGAAAAACTGCGCATGCATGCGCCGGAGGTAATATACCGGGAGCTGGAAGGTGCGCCGCACAGCTTCCCCTATCCGGAAATCGAAACGTTGATGGATTGGCTTCAGAAGGATCCGGCCTAGCTTAACTGCAGGCCCTATGACGCCTCTTCCAGGGGAAGGTCGGCGGTGAAACGAAGCGCGTCGGTCCAAAAGCGCTCGAGACGCTTTAGGGTCTTGTTCGTCGCCTCCAAATCGTCGTCCACCACATAGCCCTTGCCAAGCGCCGTCACATGGTTGTCGAAGATCCCCTGCAGGGTCTTGCAAAGCGAGAGCCCTTTGTCCGAACAGCGCACACGCACCGAACGGCGATCGTGGGTCGAACGCTCCTGCACGAGGTAGCCGTTCTCAACCATCTTCTTGAGGTTGTAGGAAACATTCGAGCCGAGGTAGAAGCCCCGAATCGTCAATTCCCCTACCGTCAATTCTTCCTCGGCCACGTTGAACAGAATTAGGCTTTGGACGTTGTTGATGTCCGTAATGCCAAGCCGGTCGAGCTCGTTTTTCACAACGTCGAGAAAGCGGCGGTGAAGCCGTTCGATCATCGAAAAGATTTGCATATATTCCGACTGCACGACGTTCCTCTTCCAGCTAAGCAAAAGATCGCCTCTCTTGGCGTGTCTATACTTTGCCGGAAAAAGGTTAACGTTCTCTTTAAGGTTTTAAGAAATATATGCAGCTAATGCGTTGAAAATTTTACATATTTCGGCGGTACTGGCCGCCGATTTCAAACAGCATCTGGCTGATCTGTCCAAGCGAACACTGGCGTACCGTATCCATTAATACCGCAAAGACGTTTTCGTCTTGCATGGCCGCCTCCTTCAGGCGAGCAAGGGCCAGGGGGGCCTCCTTCTGGTTCCGGTCTTGAAAGGCGTGCAACCGCTTTATCTGGTTTTGTTTTTCTTTCTCCGTCGAACGCTGGAGGTCCGGCGTCGGCAAACCAATTTCGCCTTCCGGGTTCAGGAAGGTATTGACGCCGACGATCGGCAGGCTGCCATCGTGCTTGCGGGATTCGTAAAGAAGCGATTCGTCCTGGATCTTTCCGCGCTGATAGCCGGTCTCCATCGCGCCAAGAACGCCGCCGCGTTCGGAAATCCGCTCGAATTCCTGAAGCACCGCCTCTTCCACCAAATCCGTCAATTCCTCGAAGAAGAAAGCGCCCTGGTTCGGGTTCTCGTTCTTCGTCACCCCCCATTCGCGATTGATGATCATTTGAATGGCCAGGGCACGGCGAACGGATTCCGCCGTCGGCGTCGTGAACGCCTCGTCGAAAGCGTTCGTATGCAGGCTGTTGCAATTGTCGTAAATCGCGATCAACGCCTGCAGGGTGGTGCGAATGTCGTTGAAGGACATTTCCTTCGCATGCAGCGAACGGCCGGATGTCTGAACATGGTATTTCAGCCGCTGGCTGCGGCTGTTGCCACCATATTTGTATCGGATGGCGGCCGCCCAGATGCGCCGAGCCACGCGCCCAAGAACGGAATATTCCGGATCCATTCCGTTCGAGAAGAAAAAGGAAAGGTTTGGCGCAAAATCGTCGATGCGCATGCCCCGGGCAAGATAGGCTTCGACAAAGGTAAAGCCGTTCGCAAGGGTAAAGGCCAGTTGGGTGATCGGGTTGGCGCCGGCCTCGGCGATATGATAGCCGGAGATCGAAACGGAATAGAAATTCCGCACCTGGTTTTCGACAAAATAGGCTTGAATGTCCGCCATCATTTTCAAGGCGAATTCCGTTGAGAAGATGCAGGTGTTCTGGCCCTGGTCCTCTTTCAGGATATCCGCCTGCACGGTGCCGCGGACAACGGACAGCGCCTCGGCGCGAATTTTCCCTGTTTCGGCCTCGTTTGGGGCGCGCCCTTCCCGCTCTTCAAAGGCCGCGAGCCTTTGATCGATGGCCGTGTTCAGGAACATGGCCAGGATTGTCGGCGCCGGACCGTTGATCGTCATCGAGACGGAGGTTTTCGGGTCGCAAAGGTCGAAGCCGTCGTAAAGCGCCTTCATGTCGTCGAGGGTGGCGATGGAAACGCCGGAATTCCCGATCTTGCCGTAAATGTCCGGGCGTTCTTCCGGGTCGGCGCCATATAGGGTGACGGAATCGAAGGCCGTCGAAAGCCGTTTTCCAAGGGAGTCCTGGGAAAGATATTTGAACCGCTTGTTCGTCCGGAACGGGTCCCCCTCGCCTGCAAACATGCGCGTCGGATCCTCGTCCTCGCGCCGGAAAGGAAAAACGCCCGCCGTATAGGGAAAGCGGCCGGGAAGATTTTCCCGTCCCAGCCAACGCAGAAGATCGCCATGGCCTTCAAAGCGCGGCAGCGCCACCCGCGGAATTTTTGAATCCGAAAGCGACCTGCTGTAGAGCGGCGTTGTCACCTCGCGGCCACGGACCTCTTCAACATAGGCCTCGCCGCGATAGGCTTCCTTCACCCGCGGCCAATCCTCGAGCAGAATGCGAAATTCCGGCTTTAGGGCTTCTTCCCGCGCCAAGATCAAGGGGTCCAACGCCTCGCCTTCCTTGCCCGCCTCTCTCAGCAGGCGCTTCGATTCCGAAAGCTGCTGCAATTCGCCGGCAATCGCCGCCTGGGAATCGACCTCCGCCAGATAGCGGCGCACGCTGTCCGCAATTTCCGAGAGATAATTCTGGTGGGCCGGTGGCACGATCACCGCGCGCGGCTCCGTCGCTTTTTCCCCCGTCCTTAAAAAACGCGTCTCCCACGCACCAAGCTTGCGCGCGTTGAAAAGGTCCAGAAGCTCCGTATAAAGGGCCGTCACGCCTTCGTCGTTGAATTTCGAAGCGATCGTCCCAAAGACAGGCATCTCCTCGGGCCCCGCCGTAAAGGCCTGACGGGCGCGCTGCACCTGTTTGCGAACGTCGCGCAGCGCGTCCATGGCGCCTTTGCGGTCAAATTTGTTGATGGCGACGGCATCCGCAAGGTCAAGCATGTCGATTTTTTCAAGCTGGCTTGCGGCACCGAATTCCGGCGTCATGACGTAAAGCGAAACGTCGGCGTGATCGACGATCGCTGCATTGCCCTGGCCAATTCCCGACGTTTCGACGATGACGAGATCAAACCCGGTTGCCTTGCACGCCGCGATCATGTCGTCCAGGCCAGCCGGAATTTCGGCCCCCGATGTCCGTGTTGCCAGCGAGCGCATGTACACCCCGCCATCCGTGATGGCATTCATGCGGATGCGGTCGCCTAAAAGCGCGCCGCCGGTTTTGCGTTTCGAAGGATCGATGGCAAGAACGGCAATGGCCAGATCCGCCTGGTCCATGCGGAACCGGCGAACCACTTCGTCCACCAAAGAGGATTTGCCCGCACCGCCCGTACCGGTGATGCCAAGAACCGGGACCGTGGCGTACTTCGCCGCCGAAGTACGAAGGTTTTTTTGCAGGTCTTTCTTCAGGGCGCCGCTTTCGATGCCGCTCAACACGCGGGAAAGCGTCTGCCAATCCCCTTCTTCCAGGCCGCTTAGATCTTTTGGCAGATGCGCGGCTAAATCCGCCTCCGCATTTTCGATCATGTGGTTGATGATGCCTTGCAGGCCGAGGCGACGCCCATCCTCGGGCGAATAGATGGCGGAAACGCCATAGGCCACCAATTCGTCAATTTCTTCCGCGACGATCACGCCGCCGCCGCCGCCATAGACTTTGATGTGCGCGCCGCCGCGCGCCTTCAGAAGATCGATCATGTATTTGAAATATTCCATGTGACCTCCCTGATAGGAGCTCACGGCGATGGCATGGGCGTCTTCCTGCAACGCCGCGGTCACAATTTCATCCACGGAGCGGTTGTGCCCCAGGTGAATGACCTCGACGCCCGAGGCCTGCAAGATGCGGCGCATGACGTTGATCGCGGCATCGTGGCCATCGAAGAGGCTGGTTGCGGTTATGAAACGGACCTGATGGCGCGCCTTGTATGGCGCGATCATGCCGTTGCCCGCTTCCGCGCCTTCCTTGGGCGTGGCGGCCTTGGGCGTGGCGGCAGATTTTACGTTAACCTTCGTGGCTTTCGTACGTGGCATACTGCCTCTGAACAGTTCAAAACCGGGGGAAATCCGGTTGCGCGAACGGCGCGCTTGTTTCTATCATCCCGGCCGGTTGTAGCATCAGAACGCCGGGAAACGATATTGCCGCAAAGGGGCGCGGCCAAAACGAGGTTATAGCACTGAAACGCGATTTTCCACAGACGGCAACGGGCTATCCGCGCGTGCGCATGCGCCGGAACCGGCGAAACCCCTGGACCCGCCGCCTGGTGGGCGAACATCGCCTTGGCGTCGACGACCTGATTTGGCCGGTCTTCGTGCAGGAAGGCACGCAAGCCCGGACGGAGGTGCCGTCCATGCCCGGCGTGGCCCGGCTCTCGATCGACCTTCTGGTGCAAGCCGCCCGGGAAGCCAGCGAGTTGGGCCTGCCGGCGATCGCGCTTTTTCCCGTCGTCGATCCAAAACAGAAAACGCCGAACGGCGAAGAAGCGACATCGCCGGACAATCTGGTTTGCCGCGCCATTCGCGCCGTAAAAGAGGCAAAGCTCGACCTTGGCATTCTTTGCGACGTCGCCCTGGACCCTTTCACGGATCACGGCCATGACGGCGTTCTTCACAATGGCGAAGTGGACAACGACGCCACGGTCGCGGTGCTTTGCCAACAGGCCTGCGTGCAGGCGGCAGCCGGCTGCGACATCGTTGCACCTTCCGACATGATGGATGGCCGCGTCGGCGCCATTCGCCAGGCGCTGGATGAAAAGAATTTTTCGTCCGTTTCCATCCTCGCCTATTCCGCAAAATATGCGTCTGCCTTCTATGGCCCCTTTCGAGATGCGATCGGCGCGGCCGCCAATTTGGGTGCGGGCGGCAAGCAAAGCTATCAAATGGACCCCGCCAATGGCGACGAGGCGCTGCGCGAGATTGCCCTCGACATCGCCGAAGGGGCGGACATGATTATGGTAAAACCCGGCCTTCCCTATCTGGACATCGTTCGCCGCGCGAAAGACCGTTTTGGCATGCCGACCTTCGCCTATCAGGTAAGCGGCGAATACGCGATGCTGAAGGCGGCCGCGAAGGCCGGCGCGCTGGATTGGGAGCGCACACTTCTTGAAAGCCTGCTTTGCTTCAAACGCGCCGGTGCGGATGCCGTTCTGACTTACGCGGCCATCGAAGCAGCGCGGCTGCTTAAAAAAGAATAGCGCGCGACCGGGAGGAGAAGGGATGGCCATTTCGGGTCCGCTTAGCGGCATCACGGTGCTCGATCTGACACGGGTTTTGGCTGGGCCTTACTGCACGATGATGCTGGGCGAATTGGGCGCCCGCGTGCTTAAGGTCGAACCCCCCAATGGCGGCGACGACGCCCGGCAGTTCGGTCCCTTCATCAACAAAAAATCCGCCTATTTCGCGTCGCTGAACCGCGGCAAGGAAAGCATCGTGCTGGACCTTAAACAGGCGGCGGACCAGGAAATTCTGCGGGCGCTTCTCAAAAACGCGGACGTTCTGGTTGAGAATTACCGGGCCGGCACAATGGAAAAGCTGGGCTTCGGCTGGGAAGATCTGCACCCGGAATTTCCGAGGCTGATCTACGCCGCGACGAGCGGCTTCGGCCACACCGGGCCCTATGCCCACCGCCCCGCCTATGACATGGTCGCCCAGGCGATGGGCGGCATCATGAGCCTGACCGGCCATCCGGACAGCCCGCCCACCCGCGTCGGCGCGTCGGTCGGCGACATTACCGCCGGGCTTTTCACGGTCATCGGCGTCAACGCGGCCCTGCTCCACCGGGAGCGCACCGGCGAGGGCATGAAGGTCGATGTCAGCATGCTGGATTCCCAGGTCGCGATCTTGGAAAACGCCATCAGCCGCTACGTCGTGACCAACGAAGTGCCGGGCCCGCTTGGCGCCCGCCACCCCTCCATCGCCCCGTTTGGCGCCTTTAAGGCCGCCGACGATTATTTGATTGCCGCCGCCGCCAACAACGAGCTTTACCAAAAGCTTTGCCTTGCGCTTGAACGACCGGACCTTTGCGAGGATCCACGCTTTCGCGACAACCCGGCACGCATCGAAAACGTGGATGCATTGAAAACGGAAATCGAGGCCGCGCTTGCACGCCGCCCACGGGACGAATGGCTTGCGATTTTCGAAGAAGCGGGCGTCCCCTGCAGCCCCATCAACAACGTGGCCGACGTTTTGCACGACCCCCAGGTTTTGGCGCGCAACATGATCGTCGACATTGAGGACGCGAAAATCGGAACGGTGCAGGCGCCCGGAAATCCGATCAAGCTTTCCGCCTTTCCGGATGCGAAGCGGCGCAAGGCCGCCCCCGATTTGGACGGCGACCGGGCACGCATTTTGCGCGAAATCAAGGGGTAACGCCGCCCTTGTCGAGGCCCGGCAATCACGCTAATGCTAGAGAGGGAGCAGCAGCCGGAATAGATGGACAAAAACCCTCATACGTTCGAGCCCGAGGCACCCCTTACGCAAGCGTCGGGGACGCAAACGCCAGGGACGCCAGCGCCGGAACAAACGCCAGGCCTTGTTTTCCGGACGCCATCCCTTCCCTGCCCCTATCTTGGCGGAAATCTTGAAAACCGAATAGCCGTCGACCTGACGGGGCCACATGCCAGCGCACGCTATGACGTTCTGTCGCAAGCGGGCTTCCGCCGTACCGGACGCTTCGCCTACCGGCCGGATTGCCTTGGCTGCGCGGCCTGCGTTTCCGTTCGCGTGCAGGCCGCCGCCTTCCAGGCTAGCCGCAGCCATCGGCGCGTCGAAAGCCTGAACGCAGACCTTGTTGCATCGGAGCGGCCTGCGATGGCGACGGAAGAACAGTTCTGGCTTTTTCGCCGCTACCAGCTTGCCCGGCATAGGGACGGCGAAATGGCGCGGATGAATTTTTTCGATTACGCGACCATCGTCGAAGAGGGATTGCCCGAAACCCGCCTGATCGAATTTCGCAAAAAAGACGGCACGCTTCTTCTTGCCGGCCTCATCGATTGGCTTGGCGATGGGCCATCCGCCGTTTACAGCTTCTTCGACCCGCGCGAATCCCAGCGAAGCCTGGGCAGCTATCTGATTCTCTGGCTGATCGAACGCGCCCGCATCCGCAATCTGCCCCATGTCTATCTTGGCTATTGGATTGCCGAGTGCCGCAAGATGACCTACAAGACCCGCTTCCGCCCGCTGGAAGGCTTCGGCGAGGATGGCTGGCAACCGATTAATATATAATGGGTTTTCTGAATAAATTCCAGCTTTGGGGGACGGCATGAAACGGCGCGATTTCCTAACCGGCGCCGGCGCCGGCCTTGCCGCCGGCGCCGCCGGTGCTTACGCACTGACGGGCAGCCCAAAATCCGCCTCCGGCCCCGATGCCGCGGGCGGGGCAAGGCCCAAGCGCGGGCGCAAAACCCACCGCTGGAAGATGGTCACCGCCTGGCCGAAAAACATGCCGGGCCTTGGCGTCGGCGCCGAACGCTGCGCCGAGCGCATCACGCGTCTTAGCGAAGGCGAGTTGACGGTAAAAGTGTTTGCCGCCGGTGAATTGGTGCCGGCCTTTGAATGTTTCGATGCCGTCTCTGGGGGCGTGGCTGAACTTTCCCACGCTGCCGCCTATTATTGGCAAGGCAAATCGAAGGCCGCGAATTTCTTCGCCTCGGTTCCCTTCGGACTGACGGCGGCCGAGCAAACCGGCTGGGTTCGCTATGGCGGCGGGCAGGAACTTTGGGACGAGCTTTACAAAAAATTCGGTCTGAAAGCCTTCATCGCCGGAAATTCGGGCGCCCAGATGGGTGGCTGGTTCAACCGCAAGATTCGCTCCGTCGAGGATTTCCAGGGCTTGAAGATGCGCATGCCCGGCCTTGGCGCGGAAGTGCTGCGCCGGGTGGGCGCCGCCGCGGTCAACATTTCCGGAACTGAACTCTTCGCCGCCCTGCAGACCGGCGCCATTGATGCGACGGAATGGATCGGGCCTTGGAACGACGTCGCTTTCGGTTTTCATAAAATCGCCAAATATTATTACGGCCCCGGCTTTCACGAACCCGGCACGACCCTTGAGCTGATGGTCAATCTCGAAAAATACGAGGCCCTGCCCCAACACCTGCAAGACATTATTCAAGCCGCCTGTCAGATGGAAAACGACGAGATGCTGGCGGAATACGCAGTGCGCAACGCAAATGCGCTTGCGGCTCTAAGAAAAGAGCACAAGATCGAACTTTCCCATTTTCCGGACGACGTCGTCGATGCGTTGGGGAAAGCGGCCAATGCCGTGCTTGCCGAACTGGAAGGCGTCGACGACATCACCGGGCGAACCTACCGGTCCTTCATGGCCTTTCGCGACAACGCCACCCGCTACAGCGCCTTCGCCGAGGAAGGCTATTTACGGATGCGGCAGCGCGTTGCCGGTCTTTAACCGGGCAATGGCCTCCTAACCAAAGCGGTTCGATTTTGCGAAGCCTTTCGGCGCGATGCGCCCGGCGCCGCTGCGCTTGCCAAGCCAATCCTTGATGTCCGGCTCGTTGCGCGTGCGCCCGCCGCTCTGCCAGGTAAGGCCCTCTTTAAGAACCAGCGTCGTGACGTCCGAGAGCCCGCCTTTTTGATAACGCTGGAGAATGTTGCCCCGTCCGCGGCCCATCTCCGGCAAATCCTTCAATGGGAAAATCAGCAATTTGCGATTTTCGCCTATGACGGCGACGTGATTGCCAGCAACCCGCGTGCAGGCGCGCGCCACGGCGTCCTTTCCGAGGTTCAGCACCTGCTTGCCGGCGCGCGTCTGGGCAACGACGCCCGCTTCCTCGGTGACAAAACCCCGCCCATCGGAAGAAGCAACCAAAAGCTTTGCCTCCGGCGTATGAACGAAGAGGGCAAGAATCGCGTCCTCATTGCCGAGATCGACGAGCAGGCGCACCGGTTCGCCATGGCCGCGCCCGCGCGGCAGACGATCGGCGGACAGGGTGTAGAAACGCCCGTTCGAGGCAAAAAGCAGCAGCCGGTCCGTCGTCTCGGCATGCAGGGTGAATTTCGGCCCGTCGCCTTCCTTGTATTTCACGCCGTTTTCGTCGGCGAGATGCCCCTTCATGGCGCGAATCCACCCTTTTTCCGAGCAGAACACGGTGATCGGCTCTTTCTCGATCATCGTTTCGAAGTCGATGTCGACCGCTTCTACGGGGGCCATATCGAAGCTTGTGCGCCGCCGGCCAAGGGCCGTTTTTTTGGAAAAGCTCTTGCGCAGCTCGGCAATCTCGTTGGCAATCGCCTTCCACCGCTTGGCCTTGTCCTTCAGGAGGGCGCGCAAATTGCGCCCTTCTTTGGAGAGACGGTCAAATTCTTCGCCGATGCGCTTTTCCTCCAGCCTGCGAAGGGCGCGCAACCGCATGTTGAGGATTGCCTCGGCCTGTAAATCGGAAAGCTTGAACGCCTTCATAAGAGGCTTTTTCGGCTCGTCCTCTTTTCGCAAGATGCGGATCAGCTTGTCGAGGTTGAGATAGACGATGCGATAGCCTTCTAAAATTTCCAGACGTTCCTCGATCTTTCCCAAGCGAAACTTGCTTCGCCGCAGCAGCACGTCGTGACGATGATCGAGATAGGCCTGCAACGCCTCGCGAAGGTCCATGACCCGCGGCACGCCGACCCCGTCCAGGACGTTCAAATTAAGGCCGATGCGAACTTCAAGATCCGTCTGCCGGAAAAGGGATTCCATTAGCACCGCCGGATCGACGTTTCGGCTTCGCGGCTCGAAAAGAAGACGGATACTTTCATCCGATTCGTCACGGATGTTCTCCAGCAAGGGCAGTTTTTTTTCGTGCAGCAAATCCGCGATTTTCTGGATCAAGCGCGCCTTCGGCACCTGGTAAGGGATCTCCGTCACCAGGATCTGGTAGCTGCCCCGGTCGCGTTTTTCGACCTCCCAGCGCGCGCGCAGCCGAAAGCTGCCGCGGCCTGTGCGGTAGGCTTCCAGGATGCTGGCCGGTTCTTCGACGAGGACGCCGCCGGACGGGAAATCCGGACCCGGCATGCATTCCACCAGCTTCGCAATCGTTGCCTTTGGAAACTTGATTAAATGCAGCAGCGCGACGGCAATTTCGTCCACGTTGTGGGGTGGAATGTTCGTCGCCATGCCAACGGCAATGCCGGACGCGCCGTTCGCTAGCAAATTCGGGAAATTCGCGGGCAACACAACGGGCTCGACCGCCTCGCCATCATAGGTGGTGCGAAAATCAACCGCGTCCTCGTCGATTCCCTCCAAAAGCAGCCTTGCCACTTCCGTGAGCCGAGCTTCCGTGTAGCGCATGGCGGCGGCGTTATCGCCATCGACGTTGCCGAAATTCCCTTGCCCGTCGATCAGCGGGTAACGAACGGCAAAGGATTGGGCGAGACGCACGAGGGCGTCGTAAACGGCAACGTCCCCATGGGGATGATATTTGCCGATGACGTCGCCGACGACGCGGGCGCATTTCTTGTAGCCCGAACCGGGATCCAGGTGCAGTTCGCGCATCGCATGAAGAAGGCGCCGGTGGACGGGTTTGAGCCCATCGCGCACATCCGGCAGCGAACGCGACATAATCGTGGAAAGTGCATAGGCCAAATAGCGCTCGCCAAGGGCTTTGGCGAAGCCGATATCGCGGATCTCAGAACTGTTGGTCGTGTTTCGCATCCCCGCCTTTTACACTAGATGCTGTGGTCTTTTCCACCATACACGCAAGAAATCGGGTTCTTGCAGCCGGTTCACCTGTATTTCGGACGGCAAAGACATGGCGCGCCAGGAAATAACCCGTTAGGGAAAGCGCCCCCTGGATCGCGCCTGCGTCCCAGGGGGCCTCTGCGAGCAAGAAAGCGGGCAAGGGCAACAGACGGTCCGCATAAGCCTCGCCGGCCGCGGCCGAGACGGCACGGCCGGATTTCGGCGAGACATAGCAAAGCTCCGTCGTCGCCCCCGTCACCGCGCAAGTGCGAAGGTCCAGGCCGTAGCCAAGCTCGGCCAGCAGGTCCCTTTCCCAGCAGGCATATGTCCGGGGCCAATCCGGCGTCGCCAGCGATTCGAGAAAACCGACAAAACCAAGATAGGCACGCTGGTGGGGCTCGCGCTCCGGCAAGGCCGCGTCCGCAACCGCGCAAGCCGAGCTTAAGCCTGCCAAACGCAACGGATCGTCGAGAACGTCGCCGACGAAACTGCGGTTTGCTTCCGAGGTCCAGCTTCCGAGATGTTCGTTCAACCGCGCCCGCCAGCGCGCGTTCAGCAAATTTCCAGGCTGATAGATGCCGCGCGCCCGCCTGCCGGCACCGCCGTGAACGATCCCGAAATGCCGGCCATGGTCACGGGTAAACAGGGTTGCAATGGCGCTGGTTTCACCATGCTTCCGGATGCCAAGAACGATGGCCTCGTCGGTCCATTCCATGATCAGGCGCGGTAATCTAGGCCAAACTCGCGATAATGTTCCGGGTTGTCGATCCAATCCTTTCGCACTTTTACGTGAAGAAAAAGATGCACCCGTTTTCCTAAAATGCTTTCCAGTTCCCGCCGCGCCGAGGTCCCGACTTCCTTGATGCAGCTTCCGCCCTCGCCCAGCACGATCGCCTTCTGACTGGGGCGTTGGACAAAGATGGTTTGTTCGATCCGAATGTCACCTTCCTTCTCGCGTTCAACAAAACCTTCCGTCGTCACGGCCAGGGAATAGGGAAGCTCTTGACGAAGCAGGAGAAACAGCTTCTCACGTGTGATTTCGGCCGCCAGCAGCCGCGTCGGCAAATCCGAAATCTGATCCTCCGGGAACATCCAGGGGCCCGCCGGCATGGATTGGGCCAGATGATCGAGAAGGTCGTTAACGCCGTCGCCTTGCAGGGCCGAGATCATGAACGTTTCCGTAAAGACACTTCGCGCGTTTAACTCAGCCGAGAGCTGAAGCAATTTTTCCGGCCGAATACGATCGATCTTGTTGAGAACGAGAACCGCCTTGCGTCTGTCCTTCCGCAGGCCCTCGAGAATTTGCTCGGTTTCCGGCGTGCGCCCCTGCACCGCGTCGACGATGAAAAGAACCGCATCGGCATCGTGCACGCCGCTCCACGCGGCCGCCACCATGGCACGTTCCAACCGGCGTTTCGGTGTGAAGATGCCCGGCGTATCGACAAAAACGAGTTGCGCACCGGCGTGGAGGGCGATGCCGCGCACCAGGTTTCGCGTCGTCTGAACCTTCGGGCTGACGATCGTAACTTTTGCGCCGACGAAGCGATTGATGAGGGTTGATTTGCCGGCATTCGGCGCGCCAATAACGGCAAGAAAGCCGAAGCGCCGCGTCGCTTCATCCGTCATGACAGCTCCTCCTTGTCCAGAAACGCCGCGGCCGCGGCCGTCTCGGCGAGGCGCTTCGATGGTCCGTCGGCACGGCAGGGGGAGAAGCCTTCAACCCGCACCTCGACTTGGAAGGTCGGCTTGTGGTCCGGCCCGGCCTGGGCAACGGTCGCGTAATCGGGAAGCGCAAGCCCGCGCGCCTGCGCCCATTCCTGCAGCCGCGTCTTCGGGTCCTGGGGCGGGTGCGGCATCCCTTCCAGCAGGCCTTGCCAGTGCCGGGCAATAAAACGCGCAACCACCGCCAGGCCGCCGTCCAGATAAAGCGCCGCGATCACCGCTTCGAGCGAATCGGCCAGGCAGGCCGGGTTCTCGCGGGTCGCCGCCGCATCTTCGCCTTCCGAGAGGCGCAGATGGCTTCCAAGGCCGATCTCGCCCGCAATTTGCGCCAATGCCTCGCGGCAAACCAGGGCGGCGTAGCGTTTTGCAAGGGCGCCTTCCTTCTCGTCCGGGTAGCGCCGCAGCAGCAAATCGGCCACGACCAGGCCCAGGACGCGGTCGCCAAGGAACTCCAGCCGTTCGTAGTCCGGCTTTGCCCCAGACGCCGCGCTTGGATGGGTCAGCGCCTCGTCCAGCAAGGCCGGTTGCGCAAAGCGATGGTCCAACGCTTCGACGAATGGGGCGAGCGCAATGGGCCCTTCTGCCATTAGTCGATCGGCTGGAAGAAGCGGTGAAAGCGAATGGACACCGGCCATTTCCAAAATTCCCAGAAACGCGCCCCGCCATTTGCCGAAAAGAAGAGAAGCTCCGCGCGGCCAACAAGATTGGCCACGGGAATAAACCCTACGCCATGCTTGGCCCGGCTATCCAGGGAGTTGTCCCGGTTGTCCCCCATGGCGAAATAATGGCCGTCCGGCACTTTGTAAATGGGTGTGTTGTCGAGTTGGCCTGCGTCCGACGCTTCGAGAATGCGATGGCGCCGCCCGTTCGGCAGGATTTCGACATATTGCTTGACGGCTTCTGCCCCACTGGATTTGTGTATCGTAAAATCTTCGACCGCTTCGCGTTCGACAATGGCGCCGTTCACGTAAAGGCGCCCTTCCTTCATCTGAATGGCGTCCCCGGGCAAGCCGATGATGCGTTTGATGTAGTCGGTACTGTTGTCCGAAGGCAGTTTGAAAACCGCGACGTCGCCACGTTCCGGGGCTGTAAAGAAAATTCGCCCGCTGATCAGCGGCAGGCCGAAGGGCAGCGAGTAGCGGCTGTATCCGTAGGAATATTTTGAAACGAACAGGTAATCGCCGACCAAAAGCGTGGGCACCATCGAGCTCGAGGGAATGTTGAACGGCTCATACGCGACGGTGCGCGCAAGCAGCGCAATGAAGACCGCATAAACGATGGTCCGGATGGTTTCCCAAAAACCTTCTCTCGACTTTTTATGTTGCAAGGGTCTTGGCATATCTCTCCATCCAAAAATGTCTAATCCGTTGAAACGGCATAAATAATGACGCTGGCCTGTGCATAAGGGTATTCGTCGCTCAACGAAAGTTCGAGTTTTGCCGCCATCCCAGGCGGGGTCAACGCCGTCATGCGCCGCGCCGCGCCGCCGGTAAGTTCGATCGTCGGTTTGCCAGAAGGCCCGTTTACGACGCCCATGTCACGCCAGAAGACGCCCTGGCGAAGGCCGGTGCCCAAAGCCTTTGCGCACGCCTCCTTGGCGGCAAAGCGCTTGGCATAGGTGGCGGCTGTCGCCAAAGGCCGCCGGGCCGCCTTTTGCCGTTCGGCGCCTGTGAAAAGACGGTGGGTAAAGCGGTCGCCAAAGCGCCCGAGCGTCTGCTCGATCCGGCGAATGTCGACGAGGTCGCTGCCAAAGCCTAGGATCATGCGAAACCGTGCCGTGCCGGTGTGGGGATGGCATTCCGGGCGGCGTCCATCAAGGCCCGCATTTTCCCGATGCTCGCCTCGAGGCCGGCAAAAACCGCCTCGCCAATCAGGAAATGCCCGATGTTCAATTCGACGACTTCCGGCATGGCCGCGACGGGCCCAACCGTATCGAAGCAAAGCCCATGGCCGGCGTGGCATTCGAGGCCAAGGGCGGCCACCCGTTCGGCGCTTTCCTGCAGGCGGCGAAATTCGCGCACACGTTCCGGCCCATCCGTATCGCAGTAACGGCCGGTGTGCAGCTCGACGGCAAAGGCGCCGATCGCCTTGGCGGCCTCAATTTGGGCGAATTCCGGATCGAGAAAAAGTGCGACGGCGATCCCCTCCTTCGCCAGCGCCTGAACGAAGGGTCCCAGCCGGGCCTTGCCGGAAACCGCGTCGAGCCCGCCTTCCGTCGTCAATTCCTGGCGCTTCTCAGGCACCAGGCAGACGGCGTGGGGTTTCAAAGCCAGGGCGATCTTTCCCATCGCGTCGGTCGCCGCCATCTCGAGATTCAACGGCAGCACCGCCTCTTTCGCGAGCGCGGCAATATCGGCATCGCGCATGTGGCGGCGGTCCTCGCGAAGATGGGCGGTGATGCCGTCGCCGCCTGCCTGGGCGACGATCTCCACCGCGCGCAATGGGTCCGGATGCGCGCCCCCGCGGGCGTTTCGAAGGGTTGCCACATGATCAATGTTGACGCCGAGACGCAGCCGTTCAGTCATCTGATTCCATCTTGCTTTTCGACGCCCGATGCATGACGCGGCGCATTCTCCCCGTTTCGCGGCGATGGGTGCGATGGTGCTGATAGCCGGCAACGACTTTCTTGATCGGCCAGTAAAAAGCGATCCAGACAAAAATGGCGGTCGGAATGCTGCCAATGGTCATCGGCCACAGCAGCCAATCGGGATGATCAAAAATCAGTTGAAGCGAGAGCGCCTCGGGCGCGCGCTGCGCGACATCCGTTTGCAGGAGCCAATTTCCGAGATGGTAGATCCAAAGCCAAATAAACGGAAACGTCCATGGATTTCCCACCACCGTGCCAAGGGCCGAAGCAAGGAGATTGCCGCCAATCAACCATGCGATCAGCGCCGCGGAGGCAAAGTGAAATCCCATGAAGGGCGTAAAGGAAACCGCGGCGCCGCAGGCAAAGCCTGCGGCAATGCTATAAGGCGTCGCGGGCAAACGGCCTACGCGATGAAACAGATAGCGCGAGGCGCGCTGCCAGCCGATCTTCGGCCAGACGATGTTGCGCACATGGTGCACGAGGTGCAGTTTTTTTCGGCGCTTAAAAAGCATTGCGAAACGTCTGGTCTATCCTTTAGCCGCGTGCCCGTTCAACGGCATTGATCACCGGCGACGCGCGAAGGGCAGCGATGATGCCGGTCAGATGCTTGGCATCCTGGACCTCGATGTCGATGACCAAATCAAAAAAATCGGTGGAGCGATTGGTAATCTTCAAATTGTTGATGTTGCCGCCACTGCTTGCAATCACCGTGGAAAGATTGCCGAGCGTTCCTGGCTCGTTCAGAACAACCAGGCGCACCCGCCCAACATGGGTGGCGGCATCCTCGGCGTCGACGTCCCACGCCACGTCTACCCAGCGATCCGACAACTCGTTGAAAGATGGAAGAATTTCACAATCAATCGTGTGGATCATAACGCCTTTCCCCTTCGCCACGATACCGACGATCCGATCGCCCGGCAGCGGGCTGCAGCACGCCGCGTAATGCACCGCCATTCCGGGAATAAGGCCCCGGATCGGGATGGGGTTCTCGCCCACCTTCTTCTTGCGTTTGCGCTTGGCCATGGAAATGACATTTCCGGTGCGCGCACGCAAACTTTTGTCTGGAAAAGCTGCTTTCAGAATTTCTTCAGCCGTATAGCGTCCCTCGCCGACGGCGGCATAAAGATCTTCCACATTGGCACAATGGAAACTGTTGCAGATATCTGCAAAACGCTTCTCGTCGAAGTCGTTGCCTTCGTTTTGAAGCGCGCGTTCGAGAATTGCCCTGCCCAATTGCATATATTGGTCGCGCTGTTTCGAACGTACGAAACGACGAATGGACATGCGCGCCTTGCTGGTAACGGAAAATTCTTCCCAGGTTGGGGATGGCGTCTGCGCTTTTGACGTAACGATGTCGACTTGATCGCCATTGTGAAGCTGACTGCGAAGCGGAAGCATGCGCCCATTTACCTTTGCGCCAACGCAGGTATTGCCAATCTCGGAATGCACGGCATAGGCAAAGTCGACGGGCGTCGCCCCGCGCGGTAGCGCAATCAAATCCCCCTTCGGGGTAAAACAGAAGACTTGGTCCTGGAACATGCCAAGCTTCGTTTCCTCCAGAAATTCTTCCGGGCCAGATGCGGTTTCCAGCAACTCCAGCAATTCCCGAAGCCAATGGTATTGCCGGCCTTCGGTGCTGCTGGCCGGCCCCTCTTTGTATTGCCAATGCGCCGCCAAGCCCCGCTCGGCGATGTCCTGCATTTCCTGGGTGCGAATTTGGATTTCGATTCGCTGCCGCTCGGGCCCAAGGACGCCGGTATGAAGCGAGCGGTACCCGTTTGGCTTTGGCGTGCTGAGGTAGTCCTTGAACCGTCCCGGCACGACCCGATAACGCCGGTGCAGCACACCAAGCGCCCAATAACAATCTTCCGGCTTCGCGACAACAATGCGAAACGCCATGATGTCCGCCAATTGTTCGAAGCTGATGTTCTTGCGCTCCATCTTCTGCCAGATGGAATAGGCCTTTTTTTCGCGTCCCGTGATGGATGCCTCGATGCCGCCCTCGCGCAGGGTTTCCTCCAGCTCGCGAAGAACGATCGGAACCTTTGTACTGTCCTCCTGGCGCAGGTAACTAAGACGGGCAAGGATGGAGTTTCGAGCGTCCGGGTTTAATTCCGCAAACGCCAAATCCTGCAATTCGTCCTTCATATCCTGAAGGCCAATGCGATTCGCCAAGGGTGCGTAGATGTCCATGGTCTCGCGCGCGATGCGGCGGCGTTTTTCCGAATTCTGTATATAGTGCAGGGTGCGCATGTTGTGGAGACGGTCGGCAAGCTTCACGAGAAGGACGCGAATATCGTCCGACATTGCCAGCACGAACTTGCGAAAATTTTCCGCTTGCTGCGTGCGATCCGATTGAAGCTCGATCCGCGAAAGCTTTGTAACGCCATTGACCAGGCCTGCAACTTCCGGCCCAAATTGACGCTCCAGCTCGTCGATGGTGGTGAGCGTGTCCTCGACGGTGTCGTGCAGCAGCGCCGTTGCAATGGAAAGAGCGCCAAGCTTCAGGCCCGTCAGGATCCCGGCAACTTCCAGCGGATGTGAAAAATAGGGATCGCCCGATTCGCGCATCTGGGAGCCATGCGCCTTCATCGAAAAAACGTAGGCGCGATTGAGCATTTCTTCATCGACGGAAGAATCGTAAGCCTTGACGGCCTCTACCAATTCAAACTGTCGAATCATCGGCGATCACACCTCCCTCAAAATCACGAGCCGGAGGAAATGAATTCGCCGTACAAACGAAAACCGGGAAACATCGGCGGTATCCGACGGAAAATCGGAAAACCGCCGTCCAATCACTTCTCGTCCTGCTCGGCGACTTCTTCCGTTTCTTCTTTCGGAACGGCCACCTCGCCCGTTTCAACCGGCGCTTTCCCTACCGGCTCTTCCGCAGACAGATCTTCCGCGGTTAGCTGCTCATCGACGAAAAGCACGTCCTCTGCGATTTCTTCGCTGGAAGAGGGCTCGCCCACTTCCGCAGCGTGCTGTTGCTCTTGCTCGACAAGCTCCAGCACGTCCTCTTCCGGCTCTTCCACCTTCACATGCTTTTGCAATCCGCGCACTTTTTCGTCGCGAAGGGCATCCAGATCGATTGTCTCTTCGGCAATTTCACGGAGCGCTACGACCGGATTGCGGTCCCGGTCCCGATCGATGGTAAGCGCCGCCCCCGACGCAATTTCGCGGGCACGCTGGGAAGCCAGCACCACGAGATCAAAACGGTTGGGTATTCGGGTAACGCAGTCTTCAACGGTTACGCGGGCCATGAGGCGCCTTTCGCTTGGGACGTGGGGAAGAAGGAATATATTGCTGCGCTGCGCTGGGCGCAAGGCAGGAAGGGCCTAATTGGGGCCTTTTGGGCCGCTATCCCCCTTATTTGCCAAGGGAAATGCCTGGGAACCCGCGTCCAGGCGCCGGATCAGCTCGGCAATGGAAAGGCCCAGCACCGGATGCCGCCAATCGGGGGCGATTTCGGCCAGGGGCAGCAGGACAAAAGCGCGGTCCTGGAGACGTGGGTGCGGTAAGGCAAGCCCCTCGCCTTCGACGATCCGGTCGTCCCAGGCCAGCAGGTCAAGGTCGAGGGGGCGGGCGGCGTTGCGCTGCCGCCGTTCCCGGCCAAAACGGCGCTCGATATCGAGGCAAAGCGCAAGCAGCGCCTCTGGCGTCCGTTCCGTTGCCACCGCGACCACACCGTTAACGAACCAAGGCTGGTCCGAGGGCGGCACCGGCGCGCTTTCGTACCACCGGGAACGGCGAACGACCCGCACCCCCGCCGCCATGAGCGCTTCCAGCGCCGCTTCGCAGCTTTCCCTGGGCGAGCCATGCTGCGGCGCCGCCAAATTCGCGCCCAGGCCGATCAGGATCATTTGCGCGGCACCCTTTCTGTTCCATCGGATCGCCCGTTTCAACCGATCCCGCAAGCCCCTAGAATAAGCCACTTCGTCAACGAGCCGAACCCCTCTTACGGCCTGGAGCTTCCCATTCCAAAACCGTGCCCGAACGCCGCCCCAAAAAAAGACAGGTCCGCCGGAGGCCGGTCCGCCGGAGGCCGGTCCGCCGGAGGCCGGTCCGCCGGAAACCGGTCCGGCCGGAAGGCGGCACCGGCGGCAGATTGCGCCGATTGCCCGCGCCTCGCCACTTTTCGGCACGCAAACCAGCGAGCCTACCCCGATTGGCACAATGGGCCGGTGCCCGCCTTTGGCCGCATCGAGGCAAGCGTCCTGATCGTGGGGCTTGCCCCTGGGTTAAAGGGCGCCAACCAAACGGGCCGGCCCTTCACTGGCGATTATGCCGGCGACCTGCTGTACCGCATGCTGCAAAGATATGGCTTCGCCCAGGGCAATTACGGCGCAACGGCTTCGGACGGGCTCGAGCTTTGCAATTGCAGAATTACGAACGCCGTGCGTTGCGTCCCACCTGAAAACCGACCGACCACGGACGAAATCAAAACGTGCAATGGGTTCCTGCGCGACGAGATCGCCGCCATGGCGAAACTTGGCGCCCTGCTTGCCCTGGGTCAAATTGCCCACAACGCCATTTTGCGCGCGTTGGATTTGAAGCGCAGCGCGTCGCCTTTTCGCCATGGCGCCCGTTACCCGCTTGGCAATGGCTTGCAACTGTTCGACAGCTATCATTGCTCGCGCTACAACACGAACACGGGCCGGTTGACGGAAGAAATGTTCGAAGCGGTGATCCGCGACTTGCAGAAACACGTGTCGGGCGTGTGAAAAAGCGTTACCCGTAACGCTCTTCTTCCCAGGGGTCGCCTTCATTGTGATAGCCGCGTTCTTCCCAAAAACCGGGACGGTCTTCGGCCAGAAATTCAATGCGGCAGACCCATTTCGCGCTTTTCCAAAAATAGCGCTTCGGAAGAACGACGCGGACAGGGCCGCCATGTTCCCGCGCCAGCGGTTTTCCTTCCCAGCTATGGGCAAGCAGCACGTCGTCGTCATCGAAATCGGCCAGGGACACGTTCGTGGTGTAGCCATCGAAGCTGTGAAACAGAACAAACCGCGCTTGCGGCAGGGGCCGGACGACGGAAAGCAAGTGCCGGGCGCTGACCCCCTTCCAGGAATTGTCGTAACGCGACCATGACGTCACGCAATGAATGTCCGAGACGCTTTCGACCTGAGGCTGGGCCAAAAAGGCGTCCATGTCCCAGGCAAGAGGCTCGGCAACCTGCCCGTCGATACGCAGATGCCATTTTTCCGGCGCAACCGAGGGCTGCACGCCAAGGTCCAGAACGGGCCAGTTCGAAACCTCTCGCTGGCCCGGCGGCAGGCGATCGCGCACCGGGTCTGCCGTCTCGCCCGTAAGCAGACGTCCCTCCTTTGCCCATGCCTCCTTGCGGCGAACGAGCTTTTCACGAAGCCCGCCAAGCAAATTCGGTTTTTTCTCCGACATCTTCAGCCTCGTCTTTTACAATTTCCCTTTGATGAGACGCTCTTTCTGGCGCTGCCAATCGCGCGCCTTTTCGCTGGCCCGCTTGTCGGCTTTGCGCTTGCCCTTCGCCAAGCCCAAGGACAGTTTTGCAATCCCGCGAGCGTTAAAATAAATGGAGAGCGGCACCAGGGTAATCCCTTCCCGCTTTACCGCTCCCAAAAGGCGGTCCATCTCGCGGCGATGCACCAACAATTTACGCGGGCGCGTCGGCCGGTGGTCTTCGTGGCTGGCCGGCGCATATTCCGAGATGTGCAGATTGAAAAGGTAAAGCCCGCCCGCTTTCTCGGCCGCATAGGCATCGTTCATGGAGCAACGGCCATTGCGCAACGATTTGACCTCGGGCCCTGTCAGCATAATCCCCGCCTCCAGCGTTTCTTCGATCGCATAATTGTGGCGCGCTTTTCGATTTTGCGCCACGTAGCGATCGGCGGAGGTGAGCGCCCTTGGCATCGCGCTATCCGGCCAACAGGCCTGCCGTTTCCAGCGCGGTGCGAATCCGTTTCTGGTTCGCCTGCGAAACCGCAACGAGGGGCAGCCGCAATTCGCCGGAACAATGCCCCTGAAGGCTTGCCGCATATTTCACCGGACACGGATTTGTCTCGACAAACATCGCCTCATGCACCGGCGCCAGCCGGTCTTGAAGGACACGGGCGGCGGCATGATCCCCCCGCATCCATGCCTCGTGCATCTGGGCCACCCATTTTGGCGCGACGTTTGCCGTGACGGAAATACAGCCATGGCCGCCCTCCTCAAGGAAAGCCAACACCGTGACATCCTCGCCGGAGAGTTGACAAAAATCTTCTCCAACCACGCGGCGCGTCTCCGAGGGGCGCCCAAGATCGGCGGTGGCGTCCTTTACGCCGACGATATTTGGCAACGCCGCAAGCCGCGCCATGGTCGCCACGGACATGTCAACCACGCAACGGCCGGGAATGTTGTAAATGAGGATCGGAAAATCGACGGCGTCGTGTATCGCCTTGAAGTGTTGATACAACCCTTCCTGGGAAGGCTTGTTGTAATAAGGCGTGACGACCAGCGCCGCATTGGCACCGGCCTCCTTGGCGTGGCGCGTAAGCAAGATCGCCTCTTCCGTCGAGTTTGAGCCGGTACCTGCAATAACCGGCACCTGACCCTTGGCGACTTCGATGCAAAGCTCGACGACGCGCATATGCTCGGCGTGACTCAAGGTCGGCGATTCGCCCGTCGTCCCGCATGGCACCAGGCCATGGGTTCCCTGCCCGATCTGCCATTCAACGAAGGCGCGATAGGCGGTTTCGTCAACAATGCCGTCGCGAAAAGGGGTTAGAAGCGCGACAAAGGAACCCTTAAACATTTTCTGCTACCAAATCCTAGCCGATCCGCGGAACATAGCCCCCCCACTCCGTGGCGGCAAGGGCGGGGGTAAATGTTGAAACACGGCCATGGCCGTTATATGGATGTGGCCGTTTCCAACGTCCCATTTTGGTGGATGCGCAAGGTTCTGCTTCAAAAGCTTCCCCTCTTTCCGCTGGCGTATTTTTCTGCCTGCGGCATGGCGTTCGGCGTTTTTCTTTTCGCCCTCCTAGGCTTTGCGCCAGCATCGGCGAAAGCGGCAGACGGCGCCGAGGAAACGCCCCCTGCCCTTCTTTCCGTTGCCGATTTTGGGACCTACACGCGCGCCTTCGCCGAAGCCAAGAAAAAGCGTTGGAAGAAGGCCCGCGTTCTCGCCGCCCTCGCCCACAACCCATTGCCGGCAGAAGTTATCCAATGGCTTTACTATACGCAGCCAGGAGCGAAAGCGTCTTTCGACGAAATCGCCACTTTTCTTCGACACCATCCGGATTGGCCGCGTCAGCGCCTGCTTCAGCAACGCGCCGAAGAGTCCATGCCCGAGAATTTGCCCGATGAGGCCGTCTTCGCCTGGTTTGCCGACTACCCGCCGGTGACAACCCGCGGGCGCGTTCTTTTGGGCGAGGCCAATTTGCGGAGCGGCGACCGCAACGCCGGAAAGGTCTATTTAAAGGAAACGTGGCTTCGCTACAATTTTGCCCGCCATGAAGAACGGCGTTTCCTTGCCCGACATAAAAAGCTTTTTGACAAAGCAGACCACGCTGCGCGGACCGATCGTCTTTTATGGCAAGGCCGCCATAACGAGGCCAAGCGCATGCTGTATCGCATCGATCCCGATCAGCGCAACCTGGCCATTGCACGCATCAGTTTGATGAAACGGTCCTGGGCGGTCGACAAGGACATCGCCCGTGTGCCGGAACATTTAAAGGCCCATCCGGGTCTTCAATATGAGCGCCTTCGTTGGCGGCGGCGAAAAGGCAAAACCGAATCGGCGCAGGAAATTCTTGAACACGCGCCCGTGGATTTGGGCCGCCCGGAACATTGGTGGCGCGAACGCGTGTTCATCGTTCGCCGCCTGTTTCGCGAAGGCTATTATTCGGAAGCCTACCGCATCGCCAGCAAGCATGGGCAGACGGAGGGCGAAGGCTATGCCGAGGCGGAATGGCTGGCAGGGTGGATTGCCCTGCGTTTTCTGAAGGACCACCGGGCGGCCTTTGGCCATTTCACCAATCTCTACCGTGGCGTCCGCTATCCGATCAGCCGCGCACGCGGCGCCTATTGGGCGGCCCGCGCCGCAGAGGCCATGGGTGCCCGAAGCACGCAAAGCCGCTGGTACCGGATCGCCGCCCAATATCTCACGACTTATTATGGGCAACTGGCCGCAGAGCGGATAAACGGCAGCGGCATGGTTGTCCTTCCGCCATCGCCGCAACCCTCGCCGGAGACCATCGAAACGCTGGAGGCGCATCCGCTTGCGCGCGTCGTCCGCCTGCTTCATGAAATCGGCGAGAAAAAACCCCTTCGGGCCTTCGTTCTGAAACTCGCCGACCTGGCTTCAACGCCGGAAGGCTATGCCTGGCTCTCCGACCTCACCCTTTCGCTGGGGCGGCCCGACCTTGCTGTCGCCGTGACGAAGCGGGCGCATCGCCAGAATATTTTTCTTTATGAGCGCGGCTACCCGACCCTTGCGCTGCCGGAAGGGGGCCCGGAGCCTGCCCTGATTCTGGCCGTGACCCGGCAAGAAAGCGCGCTCGACAAAGGCGCTATAAGCTCGGCGGGCGCACGCGGCCTGATGCAGCTTCTGCCGCGAACGGCACGATCCGTCGCACGTTCGATTCGCGTGCGTTATTCCCGAAAGAAGCTTTTGACGGACCCCCAATACAATTTACAACTGGGCAGCGCCTATCTTGGAAAATTGATCGAGGATTTCGACGGCTCGTACATTCTGGCGCTGGCCGCCTACAACGCCGGACCGGCCCGGGCACGGCGATGGATTCGCGAGCTTGGCCATCCCAATGAATCCGGCGCCGATGTGATCGATTGGGTCGAGTCCATTCCTATTCACGAAACGCGAAATTACGTGCAGCGCATCCTGGAAAACCTGCAGGTCTATCGCGCCAGAATGAACGGCGGAAACTTCCTCCTACGCGTGTCCGAAGATTTGAGGCGTTAGGACCTAGCCATAAATCAGCTGAGGCAGCCACGTCGCCAGCGTGGGAAACATGGCCAGAAGCCCAAGCGCAAAAACCTGAATGACGATAAAGGGAAGCACGCCGCGATAAATATCCATTGTCGCGATGCTTTTCGGCGCAACCCCTCGCAGATAGAAAAGCGCAAAACCGAAAGGCGGCGTTAGAAACGACGTCTGCAAATTGACGGCCATCATGACCCCCAGCCAAACCGGATCGACCCCCATTTGAAACAGGATCGGCGCAACAATCGGCACCACGACAAAGGTGATCTGGATGAAATCCAGGAAAAAGCCGAGGATAAACATCACGATCATGACGAGGATCATCGCGCCGATCACCCCACCCGGAAGTGCCGTGAGGAATTCGCGCACCATGTCGTCGCCGCCATATCCTAAAAAAACGAGGGAAAGAAGCGACGCCCCGATCAGGATCACAAAAACCATCGAGCTGATTTGCATCGTCGAGCGCAACACTTCGCGCAGAATATCGGCGGCGAAGATACGCCGCAGGCTGACAAACGCCCCATAAGCGATCAGCAGGCAAAGCGCCGCCGCCAAGGCCAGAACGGCTTGATCAACGCCTGTCGGCGCCGCTTTGCCGAGGTGCAGCTCATGGACAAAGCTTAAAACCACCAGCCCGATAAGGCCGATCCCGGCGAGATAAACGGCAACGCCCCGTTTTTCATCGAGCCGGAAGCCGGCAAGAAGAATGGCGCCGACAGCGCCGACGGCGGCCGCCTCCGTTGGCGTGGCAACACCGGTGAGGATGGAGCCAAGCACGGCAACGATCAACATGACCGGCGGAATCAAGGAATGCAGCACACGGCGGATCAGCATCTGCCTGCTAATGGCGGCGCGTTCCGCTTCCGGAATGGCGGGCGCCGCCGCTGGGTCAAGCGCAGCCTTGCCCATTTGGTAAACGAGATAAAACCCGACCAGCATCAAGCCCGGCAAAAGCGCGCCGGCAAACAGATCGCCAACGGAAACCGTCCTCGGGGAAAAATTTCCCAACGAAAGCTGAGCCTGCTGGTAAGAGGAAGACAGCACGTCCCCCAACAAAACGAGCACGATGGATGGCGGAATAATCTGACCGAGGGTTCCGGCCGCACAGATCGAGCCGGCGGCAAGCTTTGGGTCATAGCCGCGGCGAAGCATCGTCGGCAAGGACAGCAAGCCCATGGTGACGACCGTCGCACCGACGATCCCGGTCGAAGCCGCCATCAAGGCGCCGACGATGGTAACCGATATCCCAAGACCGCCGCGAAGCGAACCGAACAGCATGCCCATCGAGTCGAGCAATTCCTCGGCAACGCGGGAACGCTCGAGCATAACGCCCATGAACACGAAGAGCGGCACGGCAACGAGGACGTCGTTCGTCATCATCCCGAAAACCCGCTGCGGAAAAGCGGTCAGGAACACAGGATCGAACACGCCAAGAAAATGGCCGATGCCAGCGAAAAGCAGAGCCGTGCCGGCCAAGGTGAACGCAACTGGGAAGCCCGCCAACAGGAAGGCGCAGAGCGTCACGAACATGAGGATATTGAGAACGTCCCCCATGAATTAAAGCTTCCTCGGCTGTTCCAATTTTGTTGCTTCAAGGCCCATCAGCACGGCCACCGCGTGCACAGCCATCGAAATCCCCTGAAGGAGGAGAAGAACGGCAAACACAGGGATAAGCGTCTTTAGAAGGTAAACGGCCTGGATGCCGCTCGTTTCCCGCGAGCCTTCGAGGACGGCCCAAGAGGCGGTGACATAGGGCCAGGCGATGTAAAAAAGCGCAACCAGAACCGGAATCAAGAAAAGGAAAACGCCCGCCAGATCCGTCAGCGCCTTGCGCTCCGGCAGCGCGTCACGATAAAAAATATCGATACGCACATGTCCGTTGTGAAGAAGCGTATAGCCCGCGCCCAGCATGAAAAGAAGGCTGTGCATATACAGGATCGACTCTTGAAGCCATATCTCGCTTGTCCCGAAAATGTATCGCATCAGGACAACGACAAACTGGACGCCAGCCATGGCCAACGCCAGCCAGGCCGTCTTGCGTCCAACGCGATCGTTGAAACGATCGATGGCTTGCGCGAGCCTTATGAGAAAAGTCATGGAATAGCCTTTGACACTTCTTCAAGCCCGGTCTTTGTATAGGGGAAATAGGCAAAACGTGCCAGAACGCATCTTGCGCCCCCCGGCTTAAGCCCCGGCAAAGCGAACAAGGAAGGAACATGGCGGATTCCGAATATCGAGAGCGGCATTTCACATCCCAAGACGGATTGCGTCTTTATTTCCGGGACTATGGCGATTCATTGTCGGAAAAGACGCCCCTGCTTTGCCTTGGCGGGCTGACGCGAAACTCCAGCGATTTTCACGACCTGGCCGTCCGCTTGAAGAAGGACCGGCGTATCCTTGCACCGGACTATCGGGGCCGCGGACGATCCGAGTATGATTCGAATTGGCGCAATTATCACCCGCGCGTTTATTTAAGCGACATCCAACATTTGCTGGCAGCGACCGGCGTGCATCGGGTGATTGTGCTTGGCACCTCCCTTGGCGGCATTCTGGCAATGGCGATGGGAACGGCCATGCCAACGGCCATGGCCGGCGCCATCCTGAACGACGTCGGTCCCGACATTCATCCGGAAGGCCTGAAACGCATCTTAATTTACATATGCAAAGACCGGCCACAGCCGAACTGGCAAGCGGCGGCAAAGCATCTCGAGGCGCTGATGCCGAAGCTTTCCATCAAGACGGCGGAGGGCTGGGAACGGCTTGCGCGCAGGACCTATCGCGAAGGCGCCGATGGCGCCCTGCATTTCGATTGGGACATCGACATCGCCAAGCCGATACAGACCCCTCAAGAGCCGCCTCAGGATTTGTGGCGTCTCTACCGGTCCATCCGGCATGTGCCCACCCTGGCGCTGCGGGGCGAGCTTTCCGATATTCTGACGGAGGAAACCTTCGCGAAGATGGCGGCGGAAAAACCGGATCTCGCGCAGATCACCGTGCCGGGTTGCGGCCATGTCCCCCTGCTCGACGAACCGCCTGCCCTTGCAGCGATCGAACGCTATCTTGAGGAACGCAATCCGAGCTAGCTGGACTGGCCGGAATAGCTCGTATAGGCGGGCACGGTGTCGGCGTCGGTTTCCTTCGGCGCTTCAATGGCGACCGAACTGACCCCCATCGTTTCGACGGCAGGCCGATGGGCCTCTACATGCCGGCAAGCCCCTTCCAGATAGGCCCCCGCATCGATCGCCAGCGTCTCATGCATGACGTCGCCGATCACACGGGCCGTTTTCATCAAGGTCACGGCCCGGGCGTTGATCTGACCGGTAACGGTACCGCGAACCTGCACGCTTTCCGCGTCCACGTCGCCCGTAATTTTCGCCGTCTCGCCAACCGTCAAGGTTTGGCTGCGAACGTTGCCCTCGACGACGCCATCGATCTGCAGATCGCCATTGCTGATAAGATCGCCGGAAATTTGCAGGTTTGCACTGATAATGGAAGGAATCGAAGGGTCCGAAGCGGCACTTAGCGCGCCGTTCAGCCTATCCTTCCCAATTTTTGAAAACATGTTTTCCTACCTTGAAAAACTTTATCGGGTTGTAAGGCGTCCCATTAACGCGAATTTCGTAATGCACATGCGGTCCGGTGCTGCGGCCCGTGCTGCCCATCAAACCAATCCGTTCGCGAAAACCGACACGCTGGCCGTTCTTAACGATCACTTTGTCGAGATGGCCATAACGGGTACGAATTCCGCGCCCATGGTCGATCTCGATCATTTTTCCGTATTTGCCGTTGCGGCCGGCATAGACAACGACACCCGGCGCCGTGCTGAGAATGGGCGATTTACGCAGGCCGGAAAGGTCAACCCCGTAATGCACGGCGGGACGGCCATTAAACGGGTCTTTGCGGCGGCCATAGCCGCTTGCGATGTAAAATTTATCCGAAGGCGTCGCCAGGGGAAGCGTCCGCAGCAAACGCTGCACGCCTTCCCAACGATCGATATGCATGTCCAACCTGGCAAGGTCCGTACGGAAGGCCTCTTCCGGCACACGGTCCGGCCTTAGGGCCATGAACGGGCCGCCCCGGCCAAGTTTTGCCGCCTCTTCTTCCGAAAGGACGCGCTCGACATCAATGCCCAATCCGGAAATCAGTTTCTTCGTTTTTCCGAGATCTTTCCGGGTCCGGCTGGTAAGCGTGCGGACGACGTCATGTTGGGACGTTTGGATATCCGCCATCCAGGTCTCGAGCTGGCGGTTCGCCTTGAGAATTTCATCCAGGCCGACCTTATGCGTTTCCTCGCTTGCGTCAGCCAAATCGCGACTTCCCTTGGCCTTGGCAATCGCCTGCGGCTCGACAATGCCGAGAAGGTAGCTGTGATTGGCTTCCAGACTGCGGGCAGCCGTCGCGAAACGGGCCTGGGAATCAGCGTATTGATCCAGAAGCGCACGATAGGCGAGCAAGGCTTCGGCAATGCGCTCGTTCTTCTCAGCAAGGATGCGATCCTTGGCAAAAAAGGCATGGGTCGCATAGCCGCCCCATCCGGCCAGCACCAACGCAAAGACCAGGACGGCAAGCTGCAGGCCACGGGAAAGGCTTACGTAGCGGACGCAGCCTTCCGAACGCAGAATGATTTGCCGTTCCGGAAAAACCCGGCGATGAAGCGCGGAAAATTTAAGAATCAGGGATCGCAGCAAACGCATCCGCAACGGCGCCTGGCGCGAACCGGCTTTGGCGCGAAACACCAACCAGCGACGCGTCATACGCGCGCGCGCGGTTTCCAAGAAGCCCCGAATGGATTCGATTCTTGCCGCCATGCAGTCTCTTAACGTCCACATCCCCCGCCTCGAATTGCGAGAGGCGATAAAAGCTAAGCCCTTAAAGTTGATAACTTCTTTTCATGAAGACCCGTCCGAAAAAACTACCCGCAGGCGGACCCCCATTCAAGGGCCAACTGCACCACCTCGACGTTAACGAAAACGTAACGAAAGGGCCTTTTTTAGAGAAAACCGAGAAACTACCGTGGCTTAGCGGTTTAGCCGCTGCGCTCGGAGGCAAAGCTGGGCGAAGGGGCCGCGCTCCGGTTTGCCGCCTGAAAGGCGTCAATGTGCTGAAAAAGCTTCGTGAGCGTCTCTTCCCCAAGATAGGGATTTAGCAAAATCGCCCGCAACCACCGCCGGCCGCGGAATTTCGGGATCGAAAGGAAGGTGTTTCCCTCCTTCAGCAAGGATGCCTGCAGCGCCTCGTTCCAGGCATCCCAGGCGGCAGGTGGCACCTCTTCGGGCACGCCACGGAAACAAATGACGTTGAGTTCCGGTTGGGTGGCAAGTTCGAGAAAAGGCCGCGCTTCCACTTCCTGCACGAAGCGTTCCGTCAACCGATACGCCTCGTCGATAAGATGCGAATACCCTTCCTTGCCGATATGTTGAAGCGACAGCCAGAGCTTCAAGATATCCGGGTAACGCGTACCTTGAACGCTGATTTCGCCAAGATTCAACATGTCATCCGGGTCTTGCATGTAGGGCGCCTGCACACGGAAGCTGTTCTGCAAACGCTGGGCATCCCGAAACAGAACCATGGCGCATGTCTTGGAAACGTAGAGCCATTTTTGAGGATTGAAGGAAAGCGAATCGGCATGCTCGATTCCGTCCAGGCGGCCGCGCTCTGCCTTTGACAGAACCAGCGCGCCACCGAAAACCGCGTCCACGTGGAACCAAAGCCCATGCGTCTTGGCAATCCGATGAATCTCGGCAAGCGGATCGATGCTGCCCACCACCGTCGTCCCGGCAGTTGCCACCACACAGAACGGCGCCTTGCCCTCCGCTTTCGCCTGCAAGATCGCCTGCTCAAGATCGTTCGTGTCCATTTTTGAATCGGCCGTCATCGCAATCGGGATCACGGCGGACGTGCCAAGCCCTAACAGCATGGCGGCTTTTTGGATGGACGTGTGCGCCGCTTCGGAAGCGAACAGCACCGGCTGGCGTTCCAACGCGGCCACGCCCTTGCCATGGGCGTCGAAAGCCAAATTGCGGGCAACCGCCAACGCCTGAAGATTGGCCAGGCTGCCACCGCCCAGCAATACCCCGCCGGCGCGCTCTCCAAGTCCGAAGAGCCCGGCGATCTCTTTCATCAGCAACGGTTCCATGCGGGAAAAGATGGGCGACATTTCGACGCTCAACATATTGTTGTTCAGCGTTGAAGCGACGAAGTCGGCAAGAACGGACATCGTCGTTGGCATCGGGTCCATATGACCGACATAGCCCGGATGCGCCGCGTTCATCGAGCCCGCGACGATCGTCCGAAGCGAAGCCAACAAGTCTTCCTTCGGAACGGACGTCTCCGGAATGGCGAACGACGCCGGCAGATCCGTTTTCTCCGGCATGGGCGGGCGGCTTAACGCGTCCGTTGCATGGGAAAGCACCAGATCCAGCACTTCCCGTGCCAAGGCGTCGATCTCGGCACGGTTGTCGCCGTGGGGATCAATGAAGGCAGAACGGGGAAGCTTCGAACGGTCCAAAACGGGCCCTCCAGCCAAACGGTTAAGCGGGGCGGAATATGCCCCGGCGGGGGCCGATCGACAAGCGGGAATTTTGCATCGCCGAAGAAAAAATCCCAGGATTTCCGCCACTTTTATCGGAAATCCAATGACAGCGCCCGCCCCGGCGCGTATTCTCAGGCCCGAAAGCGAAGCGGAGAACGCCTTTGACGACGCCCCCAGCCGACCCACGACCGACCGTCTACAGCTTTGCGGGCCTTGTCCCCGTTGTCCATCCCGAAAGCTTCGTCCATCCGACAGCCGTCCTGATCGGGGACGTGCAGATTGGGCGGGGCTGTTACATCGGGCCCGGCGCCTCCTTGCGCGGGGATTTCGGCCGGCTTTGCATTGGCGATGGCGCAAACGTCCAGGACAATTGCATCCTTCACTGCTTCCCAGGCAAAGAGACGGTGATCGAAACGGATGGCCATATCGGCCATGGCGCCATCCTCCATGGATGCATCGTCCGCCGAAACGCGTTGGTCGGCATGAACGCCGTCATCATGGACGACGCCGAGATCGGCGAAGAGAGCTTCGTTGCCGCCATGTCCTTCGTGCCATCGGAATTTCGCGTGCCGCCGCGAAGCCTGGTGGCGGGAATCCCGGCAAGGATTCGCCGCGAACTTACGGAGGAAGATATTGCCTGGAAAAGCCAGGGCACGAAAGAATATCAGGAGCTTGCCCAGCGTTCGCGCGAAAGCCTGCACGCAGTGCCTGCCCTGACGGAACCCGAGCCCGGCCGCCCGCGCCTGCCGGAAAGCGACACGAAGCCGTTGCAAAAAAGACGCCGCTAGCGTCCGGCAAAAAAGACGCCGCTAGCGTCCGGCAAAAAAGACGCCGCTAATCTGCGTCTATTTTTTTATTTCGGGGCGCAGCGATTTGCCATCCGCCTGCTTTTGTTTGATTTCCTCGACCGCCTTTTCAAGGGCCAGGAAACGTTCCGGCGTCGAAGGATGGGTTGCCAGGAAACCGCCCTGCTGTATGGCCTGTGGATGCGCCGCCGCCATCCGCCGCCAGAAATACGGCGCCCCCTCGATCTCGATGCCGCTCAACGCCATGATGTAGAGGCCGACGTAATCCGCCTCCGCTTCGAATTCCTGGCTATACATGCCGGCCGCCAGGCGGGAAAAGGTTCCCTGGGTGTTCACGCCGCCGATCGACGCCAGAATATCCGCAAAAAGCCCCACCATCGCGTTGCCCCGCTTCGAGGAAATATGTTCCATCGCGTTATGGGCAAGCTCATGGGCAATTACGGTTGCCAATTCGGTATCGGACTGCGCAAAGCGCACCATGCCACGCATGAGGACGATGCGTTCCCCATCGGCAAACGCGTTTAGGGAGTCGTCATTGGCCAACAGGACCGGATAATCGCAGCCCATTTCCGGGGTGATCGTCAGATGAATTTCTTCCTCGCCCCGACGAACGTCGAGCGTGAAGTTTTTACTTCCCTTTGCCGCCTCGCTATAGAGTTTGGAAAACGCCTTGGGAGCGTCCTCGCCTTTTGGCACCGGCGTGCCATTGATCTGTAGCAGAAGGTCGCGCTCGCGAAGGCCGGCCTTGTCGGCGGGCGCCCCCGGCACGACCAAAGCGATCCGCAATTCCTCCCCATCGCCGAAGACGGTCTTGGCGGCCGTGCGAAACTCTTCCGGAAAATGGAAAATGCTTGAAAAACTGGCCCCGACCTGCGGAGCGATTCGCTCGCCGCACAGCGGCTTCCCCCCAACCAGGACAGGGTAAGAAACGGCAAACAAACGCCGTTTGTCTTTGCGAAATTCCGTAAGTGCAATTTCGCGCTGCTTTTCCGCTTCTTTTTCGGCAAGCTTCGGATCGACCGCAACGCGCTGCGTCGTCGGCGCGCAAGCCCCCAGAAAAAGAAAGAACACGGCAAGAAAAGAAATCGCACGCACGGTGGTTGCGCCTTTCAAAGCAGGCCAAGCTCGCGAAGCTCCGCCGCCATTTCCGGTGGTAAATCCGCATCCGCGCCGCTCGAACTTAAATCGGCCGGGGCCGCGTCCGCTTCGAGGTAGCGCCAGCCCTGCTGTGGTTTTCTCGGATATAGCTGGGTCTTCACCAGGGTCGGATCAAGCTGAATTTCGCAATAGCTGCGCCCCTCGTCGTCCGTTTTCCGATCGATGCCAAGAATGCATTGGCGCGCACGGATATAGCCTTTGACGATCCAATAGATGGAACCGCCATCCAGAAGCGGTTCCGTTCGCTGCGGCGTATTGCGCGTACGCATGCGCAGCGGCTTTCCCTTGCGAGAGCCCATGCGTTTCTTTTGAACGGCGGCGAGGTGATCAAGATCCTCGATCCCAACCGCCATCTTCACGAGGTGAAGGGACATGGCGGCATTTTAGAGGGAAGCCCCTTGCGAAGGCCAGCGCATAGGCCCGAAGCAGGCAAAAATCAGCCGATGCGCGCCCCAATGGCACGCAACTCCGCCACCACCTTCTTGGCGAGCGGGTCCTTCTCGTCTTGAAGCCGGTCCCGGATGATTGCCTGCATGGCCTGCGCATGCGCTTCCATCAGGCGAAGGGCCGCGGCGTCCGGTTTTTTCTTTGTCCGCAAAAAATCGCAGAGCGATTCACCGATGCGGGTCATAAGCGGATAGCTGAAACTGACGCCCTGGCCCTTAATGTTATGCGCAATATCAAATATTTCTCGTAAATGATTTGCCTGGGCCTCGCCGGAAAGGGACCCCACTTCCTTCAAGAGATTTTCCATCCGATCCAGGTCCGGGCCGACCCACTCCGGGTAGGATTCCTGAAGCTGCGCCACCGCCTCTTCGGCGCGGCGCAGCGCGTCCATATCCATTTCCGCGCCGGTGGTGCCCGTGACGCCA